>Ga0105047_10000420_pt1 | contig 71581 bp, 64 predicted proteins | sample MAT04_FD_78384 | JGI IMG/M metagenome (GOLD analysis project Ga0105047, IMG submission 78384) | Freshwater microbial communities from Lake Fryxell liftoff mats and glacier meltwater in Antarctica - MAT-04 (megahit assembly) | ecosystem: Environmental > Aquatic > Freshwater > Ice > Liftoff... | reverse complement strand
TATTCAACTGCACTTTCCGGCACGGATGTTGTAAGCAGCGCCAAGAACATGGCCCTGAAGTTCGGCATCGACAAATCGGCTCTTGATATTACCAAATTTGGCCATTTTGGGCTGTTTGGGCTGATGACTTTTCTTCTTTTGTTGTGGAATAGGGACAGGCCACGATTTTCTTTCGATAAAATGTGGTCTGTCCCATATTTCTTCTAGAGAGGGTAGTAGAGATCAACGCAGTGCCTGAAGGGCTGCCTCCGGGGCTTTATCCAGAACCTTCAACAACGCCTTGGCAGCTCCGGTAGGGCAACGCTTCCCTTGTTCCCAGTTGCGAATGGTATCCAGTGAGACATCAATTCTATGCGAAAATTCCAACTGACTCAAACCCAGCCGCTTTCTCACTCGCCGGGCATATTTTGCTACATCCTGCATCGCTTCGACATCATCTACCCGTTGTTGTGCAGCGATGTCGGCTTCACTTGTGGCATCCAGACGAGCCGCATCCATCCTCCCCTGAGGCATAGAGGCCAGAGCCCCTGGGGCAATCTTCACTCGCATTGTCTTCATATTCCGTTACCTCTCGGTTATTGGCCTTGCGCGCCGAAATGATTCGAATGGTTGTCCCGCGCGAGGTATAGACCACAAAAAATACTCGTCCCCTAATAAGGGCAAAAAGTTGGTACCGATCCTCACCGTAGACCCAGCGGGTGTCTTGACGAATAACCCTATTCGGGTCCAGAAATGCCTGCAATACATAAGCGAAATCGAACCCACGTTGGGTGTAGCAGGCATCACTTTTATCTTGGTCCCATTCGAATTCCATGCTTTAAATGGTAGCTCAATGAACTACTCTTTGTCAATAATAATTGAAGGCCCACCGTAAAAAAGAATAGAAAGAATAGGGGACAGATGAGCAGGTGTACAGGCAAATTGTATTGCAGGGGCATGAGCCTTCTCAAGGCACGTGCCTGGCTGGACCTGACAGAAAGAAAGGAGCAGGGGGATGCTGTCGATTCAAGGGATATAAGAAGGCATAAAAACGATGTATTCAGGCTGTACCGGGTGGTATCGCCGGATACCTGGGTGGAGTTGCCAAAACAAGTCGGAGTAGACATGTCACGTTTCCTTTCTGCCATGGAGACTGAGCATACTGATTTAAAGGCCTCGGCTATCGGGGTGACACCGTTGAACAGGTGATTGCAGGACTAAAAATCATATATGGCGTAGATGGTTAAGTCGGTAGAGGTATTTACACACATTATTTCGTACAATGTAAACATCCTGTATATCAGGGTCGAATGTTTACTTTCTAAAGTGGGAGATGAAAGAAAAGACACCGCGAAGTAATAGATTGAGTGACGAAGTAAGGGAAGATTACTTCACCAAATTATTACAATGACCTTCAATTGGAACAAAATTGGAACAAATGACAATTTAATTAAATAAATATATATAAATTACATGATGATAAAGCATATTCATCGCGGGACTCAAAATCCAGCGGGGGCAACCCCATGTCGGTTCGATTCCGACCTTCGGCACCAATGCCAAGTACAAGTACAAGTACAAAGACGTCCATAGAAGTCCGAAAAAGCCCCAGCCATCAATGGTTTGGGGCTTTTTTTATTGGCTTTTTTCACCCATTCTAGCAAAAGAAATCCATTGTTAAAAGTGTATATCAACTCACTTTCCCCACCCATTTTGCTATTGCAGAGAGGATGTATTTACCCGTATCTTGAAGGCGGAGAGGGCGAGAGGATGTGTTGCTGCTTGAGGCCAAGGGCTTGCAGATATTGGCATTGGCCATCAGTCAGGAGCATAGCCAGGCGACAGGTCGCGCCGAATCGGACGATTTGAAGGCCCGAAAACATGGTGCTCATCATGAATGCGGTGGGTCGGCGTGTTTTTTTGTTGTCCCAGCCAGGAAGTTCCACGTCATTTTCAAGCACATGTTGGCGCAGGGCATGTCTATGAGGTTCCAGACGAGCAGAGCCATCAGTAAAATCGCTCCGAGTACTTCAATTCGTTCGGGTTTCTTGAGGAACATTTTGTTTTTGTTCAATATGTTCCAAGTTACCTCGGATTTTTGGATCTCACGTTCTATTCGTTTCTGACGACGCTTGTCGTGCGCCGAGGAATGCACGACCACAGCCCGATACTGTTGGCCATAAAGAATGACCGATTAAAATGCTTAACTGTTTGATATTTGAAAAATAATCAATTTCCAAGCAGTGTGGGCAGCTCAGCAATAATGGATTGACAAGTTGATCTTCCACAGGTAATTTTCCCTCTTAATGTCAGGCCCTGCATTTCAGGGCAGGAACTGTTTCAGGTGGAGGAAGATTGACTTTCATGACCAGAAGAGCCTTTCTTAAAATGACGGCCATGGCCATATTGCTGGCGCCGGCGTACTCCATCGGTGCGGGAGAAGTGCCGCCAACCGACCCTTCCAAGGCAACCGCTTCTCGGGGACGAGATCAGCGGGTGTATCCGCTGCCTGATGATCGGCTGAAGGATTATCTCTGCAAAGTCCGCAATCCCGATACCCCTCATCCCGACGACATAATTCTTGAAGCGGCAGAGCAGCAGCTTTTAAGAGCGGTGGTGGATAAGCTTGCTCGCCTTTGCCTGAATGCCGGCAATGGCAATTTTTCCACACTTGGATTTGATGAGGCCTTGGTCATTGCCGGGCGGCAAGGCTTCATCGGCAGTTTTACCAATGCCGAGTTGGCGTTTTTCGAAATGATTTATAATCGAAATGCCGGTGATTACGGATTTTTCGGAACCAAGCAAGTTGTGGAACTTCTTCATGTGATCGCTGCCGATCAGATTATTAAAATCCCGCAAACAGGCAACTACCTGTTTAAGGGCGAGTCATTAGAGAAATATTCCAGGATAAAAGACGATCTTGGTGACGATGTCATACTTACTTCGGGTATTCGTGGCATCATCAAGCAGTTTCACCTCTTCCTCGGCAAGGCCTATCGACATGGGGGGAATCTCTCCCTGGCTTCACGGTCGCTGGCCCCGCCAGGGTATTCTTTTCACGCCACCGGAGATTTTGATATAGGTCAGAAGGGCTTGGGGGAGGGGAATTTCTCTGAGGTCTTTACCACAACTCCGGTTTATAAGCGGTTGGCGGAACAAGGGTTTGTCGACTACCGGTACCGGCGGGACAACCTGCTCGGGGTGCGCTATGAACCCTGGCATATAAAGCTTTAAACGCCGATACGGTTTGATCGTCTATTCCAGACTCTAACGATAGGGCACCTCGGCAGATCGTTCATCGCTGATTTTCCAGCCTCCTTTTTCCTTTACCATGGTCAAAATCTTGATAACCACGTCCTGGTAGGTATCCGATTGAAAGCTTTGCGTGAAGGTGATGAGCAGGTGGTTGTCCGTCACTAACTCGACTACCGGGTCTTTTATTGTCACATGGATGAATTTCGGGCGGGTAAGGCTGGCCGTTCTCTTCTTTTTCCAGGTGGCATGATCGATATTGTCAGGAGGGGTAAATGTGCTGCTGTAAGCGGCAAAATATTTTGGGATATCTGCAGCTTGCCAGACGTTTTTCCAGCTTTCCAGAGCATAGTAGGCGGCAAGCTGCGTTGCCAGCTGTTCTTTTTCTTTACCTTCTGGAGCCTGCTGGATTTCCGTTGTGCTTGCTTTTACGGCAATAGGCGCAGCGGTGACGGATGGTGGTACAAGAGTGGTGGTCTCGGTATCATTTTTCCTAGAGGCCACGGCAATGACAGGGGGTTTTTTGTTGAAATCCTTGGGCGAGGCTGAGGTGGCTCCAACGTTAGTTCGCCATGCAACCGGATCGAAGGGTGTAATTCGTTGCATTATACGATAATCCGATTCGGTTTTCATGACCACCGGCGGGGAATACGGCTGTCGGCTGCGCAGGGAGTCGGCGACCGAATCCTGCAATTCATTTATGTTTATTACCCCGAAATCGGCCGCACCGGCTTTCTCTTTCTTCAGTTCAAGTTCAAGGTTTTCAAACAGCATTCCCTTGGAAATTTCGTCGAGGATGGTCATTGCCTCTTCTTCCGAGGAGAGTTTGATAAATCTGACTATCATGTTGCTTTCGGAAATCTTGGTGAAATCCTCCGCCGGCTTTTTCGTATGGGGAGCCAGTTTTTCCTCCAGCTGTTTTCCCTGGTGGCCGAGCAGACGGGCTCTCTGAAAGCTCAACCAGGCCATATCGTAGTCTTTGCTGCGGAAATACAACTCGGTCAGATAATAATAGCCAAGGGTGAAGCCCGGGTCGAGTTTCAAAAGGGTAATGAACTGCTCTTCAGCTTTTAAGTATTGTTTGTCGACATAATAGAATTTGGCCAGATCGTATTTGTACCATTTCGATGAAGGTGCCAGAGCAACGGCTTTCTCTCCCTCGGCAATCGCTTCCGGAATGAGGCCAAGGCCGTAAAAAAGAATGCCAAGGCGCATGTGCAGGGAAGGATGCTTTGCGCCACCAAGCTTGGTGGCCTCTTTCAATGCGTCTCCAGCTTCAAAATGCCGATAGATCTTGATAAAGTCGTTGGCCTTTTCCAGTTGTTCCTTAAAATTCAAGCCTTCATCCGCCGCTGAAAGTGGCGTTGCTAGGGCAAGTGAGAGGGACAGCAGTAAGGTAAAGGTCAAATTTAATGTATTCATATAAATTCTCTGGGGAGTAATTGGCACTGTTCAGTGCGTGGTCAATTGTGCAAAGAGTTGAGCCTCCGGGTAAGTTTGCCTTGTGAGTCGACGGCAAGATCCATTGTTTTGCGGCTTGCCAATCCTTGTGGGGTTTTGTCGAAATCAATGAAAAATATTCATTTGTTTGATTTTATGATGAAAACTAAGTACAATTTTCACCATAACTTGTGCTCAATAAAATTGCAATATTGGCATTTTAGTGTTAGGCGAAAGAGTGTCATGTAAACCCGGGATCGCCCTTCTTGCCAAGCGGTTAAAAGGTGTCTCCTTTACAAAGAGTGTATATGTATAAAGCATTTTACAATCTAAAATTCAAACCATTTGAGACAACAACCGATCCAATGTCTCTCTGGCTTGGCGCAAAACATAAGGAAGCGCTTGCCGCATTGCGTTACGGTATTCTTGAAAACAAGGGCTTTCTGTTGATGACGGGTGCTGCCGGAACCGGCAAATCAACCCTGATAAATTCTTTGACCGAGAGTTTGGATGCTACTGTAATATGGGCGGTGATCAACGATCCGACAAGAGAGAGGCTCGATTTCTACAATGCCATCGCCAAAGGTTTTGGTATTGCCAGGGATTTTACCTCAAAAGTTCAGTTTCTCATTCAATTCAGCCATTTTTTACATAAAGCCGACGACGAGAAAAAGAAAGTACTGTTATTGATTGATAATTGCCACCGGTTGAGTCAGGACATGCTGCAGGAGTTGCGACTCCTATCGAACATTGAAAAGGACGACGCTAAGCTCATTAACATCTTTTTAGTAGGTCAGTGCGAATTCAGTGATATGCTCATCCAGCCTAGCAATCGGGCAATGAGGCAACGTTTGACTATTAAGGTGGACTTGACAGCCTTGACGGCCAGTGAAACCGAAGAATATATCCGCCATCGATTGAAGATTGCCGGCACCGAAGAAAAGATCTTTTCGGCCAAAGCCATGCACATTATTCACCGCTATTCCATGGGTATTCAAAAGCAGATCAACATCATTTGTGATCATGCCCTGGTGGTCGGCAGTGTTCAAGGCAAACGCAACCTCGATCATAAACTTGTTGAAAAGTGCATCGAGAAATTGAATCTCCCACTCAAACCGACTCATGAAGATTTCCAGGGTTTAGATGATGAAAAAAGCCATCTGAAGCATTTCCAGGGAAGATTTACCGCCGGTTCTGCCGAGTCACCAGCCACCGTCTCGGGTATCAATCTTGAAAATGATGGACGCTGGTGCTGGTTGAAATATGGGGTGGGGGGCGTGGCCCTGGTTTTGTCAGCTGTATATTTCTGGCACCAGGCGGGACAGGCACCGGAAAATACTGGGGGTGGTGCCCGGAATGCGGAACAGCAGGTCGTTGTGAAAGAGGTGCCGCAGGCCAGAGCCTCACCCGTAGTTGCTATCCTCGGGCAGAACCAGGATGAGATAAACGAGAAAAAGGCGGCAGAGATGAAACATGCAATCCTGGGAGAGGCATATAGCAACGGTGAAGATGGACGGCAAGGAGCAGTGGAACACCCCGGGGCCGGGGATGTAACACAAACGGTAAGCAGCACAACTCATCTGGGTTTGGCAAAAGATCGAGGTGTGAAGGAAAATATTCCAGCCGCAGCCACTGGTGGCGCAGTAAAAGCAATCGAGACCGTGGCCCGGGCTCCAGAGCAGGAGATAGTCAATGCAGTGCCGGTGGCAGCGGCAAAAAATCAGGGAGAAGTTCTGGTCCTGCCGAAAAAAATAATTCTTCCCTTGGCCCCGAACTCCCGAAATTTGACGACCGAGGCGAATAAGGAATATAAAGGGTTTGTTGAACAACTTAAAGCGTATCCCAAGGCAAAGCTGCTCGTCAAAGGCTTCGTTTCTGCCACTACAGATTCTCCTGAAAACATCAAACTGTCTGAAGAACGAGCCATCGCGGTGCAGAAAATGCTTATTGCCAGCGGCATTGAAAGCACAAGGATGCAGGTCAAAGGTATGAGCAATCGGGAACCCATTGCCTCTAATAACACCAGTGACGGACGGACGAAAAATCGGCGGGTGGAAATTATTGTAATCGAGAATAATCGATGAGGTCGTAGCCTGAGGGGGCTGGTGTCAGTTTGGCATTTCCTGTCCTCCAATCCCAAGAAACCTCGACCTTGCTGCGGGCTGTGGTAGCGTCATTTATACAGCTGCTTATGGCGCAGCTCAGCTATTGCCAAAGATGGTGTGACGATGCTCAGGTGGTTGCCGCAATGGCCCTGGGTTCAGGAATTTCGGAAGGCGACGTCGGCTATCTTGCCGAGGAAAACCTTGGTACAGATCAGGACGTTTCTCGGACTGTCTCCCGCCTGGATCCGTAGCAGTCCTTCCCTGATAATGATTTTCTTCAATAACTCTCGCCCATTTGACTGATTGTAATAGATGTCGGAGTCAAGGATATCTTTAATGTTCTCCGCCTCTACCTTGTCGATGATGAGCTGTATCCCAAGATTTAGAAAGGTGTCCTTTATCTGAGGAAGCTCGTTTTCCAAAGCAAGTACCCCCTGTTTAGTGATCAACTCGGAGAGCTTCTTGAGTTGCAGCACCATGGGGACGAGGGTTTCTTGATCCTCAAGACTGCAGGAGGCCTTAGCGGCAAGGGAGAGATCGCGTATCATAAAATTTTTTCTCGGCAGTAAAAGGGGAGACCCGTTTGCTTTGCTGTATCACGTTAAGCGGGCGTGCACGGGGCCGGCGGCTCTGAATACTAAAACAATCTTGATCTGCCGAAGGTCCCAGCTTACAGACAATGAAAATCATGAAATTATAACATAGCGCAAGGATTCGCCTGGCGTCAACTCGAACTCTTAAAAAACATTCGGAGGGGGATCAAAGAAAAATCACAATTTGCGAATGATTATTATTGTTCTTGACTCCGGTGTGTCTCATTGGGTATGTTATGCAAGAGCAATTTTCAAACATGCGATCGCCAGGAGTGAGGATAAAAAAGCAGGGTTACGTTGTCAAATCTGCTCATTGTTCACTCTGGTATTATTTTGGAACCGGATGAAAAAATTTATGGTACCGTCATTCTTCATGAGTTTCTACCGTCTCTATCGCGATGGATTTCAGCAAATGACCGTCGGTCGGACTCTGTGGAAAATTATTGTCATCAAGCTCCTCGTCATGTTTGTCGTTTTAAAGCTGTTTTTTTTTCCAAATATTTTGCAAACACAGTTTTCAACAGATCAACAAAGAGCCGAACATGTTCTCATGCAACTGACTGGTTCGGCAGGAAATAAATAATTTTGGAGGGTGTGGTAATGTTTGAACTGGATCTGGCCACGGTGAACTGGGCGCGGGCGCAGTTTACCCTGACGGCGATGTATCACTGGCTGTTTGTCCCGATAACCTTGGGGCTGTCGTTTCTTTGTGCTTTTTATGAGACGATTTATGTGCGTACCGGCAAGGAGGAATGGAAAAGGCTGACCAAGTTCTGGATGACCTTGTTCGGTATCAACTTTGCGATCGGGGTGGCAACCGGTATCATTCTGGAATTTGAATTCGGCACCAACTGGTCCAACTATTCATGGATGGTTGGTGACATATTCGGGGCACCTTTGGCGATTGAAGGGATTTTTGCTTTTTTCATAGAGGCGACCTTTTTTGCGGTGATGTTTTTCGGATGGGAACGCACTTCCAAAAGTTTTCATCTTTTTTCCACCTGGATGGTGGCCATCGGCTCCAATCTTTCCGCCCTGTGGATTCTCATTGCCAATGGCTGGATGCAGTATCCCGTTGGAATGGCCTTTAATCCGGACAATGCCAGGTTCGAGATGCAGAATATCTGGGAAGTGTTGTTATCTCCGGTGGCGGTGGCCAAATTTACCCATACCACCAGTTCCAGTTTTGTTGTCGGCTCGCTTTTTGTTATTGCCGTTTCTTCTTATTATCTGCTGAAGGGCCGCCATGTTGATATGGCAAAAAAATCGATTATTGTTGCAACGGTTTTCGGCCTTTTGTCAAGTCTCTTCACTGCCTTTACAGGTGATGAATCGGCTTATGTCAACGCCTATACCCAACCGATGAAACTGGCGGCCTATGAGGGTTTATATACTGGCTCGAAGGGTGCGGGCATTGTCGCCCTTGGTGTGCTTGCCAGCGGCAAAAAGATCGGCGATGGCCAAGATCCTTTTGCCTTCGAGATTTCCATTCCCAAGGGCTTGTCACTTCTGGCCAAGCGTGAACTGAATGGTTTTGTCCCGGGAATAGAGGATCTTGTATACGGTAACAAGGCCGAGGGGATCATGCCGGTTTCTGAGAAAATGGCCAAAGGCAAGGCAGCAATTACTGATCTAGCCGCTTATAAGGCCGCCGGAAAAGCCGGTGACGAGCAGGCTAAGGCCGCATTCCTGCAGCGCTTCAAGGTCAATCAGCAGTACCTTGGTTTCGGCTATTTGAACAAGCCGGAAGAGGTAGTGCCGCCGGTTGCCTCAACCTACTATTCTTTCCATTTTATGGTCTATGTGGGGACCTTTCTCATTCTCCTGTTGGCTCTTTTTCTCCGCGCGGCATTCACCAACAAACTCGCGGGGAGTCCGTGGTTGTTGCGTTTTGGCGTGCTCTCATTTTTTCTTGCTTTTCTTGCCTCGGAATTTGGCTGGGTGGTGGCCGAAGTCGGCCGCCAGCCGTGGGCAATTCAGGATATGCTGCCGGTGAAGATGGCGGCGACCAATATTGGTGCAGGACATGTGCAGGCAACCTTTTTACTGTTTTTTGTGCTGTTTGCCATACTGTTGCTGGCAGAAATAAAAATAATGCTCAAGCAGATCAAAATAGGACCGGAGGTCGCGTGATATGATCGGGACATTGGATATTGTGACACTGCAGCAGATTTGGTGGATCCTCTGCTCGGTAGTAGGATCGCTCTTTCTTTTTCTTACCTTTGTCCAAGGCGGGCAGACCCTCCTCTGGCAGGTGGCAAAGAATGACCGGGAAAAATCCCTGATAATTAATTCCCTTGGCAGGAAGTGGGAACTGACCTTTACCACCCTGGTGCTTTTTGGCGGCGCCTTGTTTGCTGCGTTTCCAAAATTTTATGCCACCAGTTTCGGTGGGGCCTATTGGGTTTGGATGCTCATTCTCTTTACCTTTATCGTTCAGGCCGTAAGTTATGAGTATCGCACAAAGCCGAACAACCTGCTGGGAGCGAAGGTCTACGAATTGTTTCTCTTTATCAACGGTTCGGTCGGCATCCTGCTGATCGGAGCGGCGGTGGGGACCTTCTTCACCGGTTCGAACTTCACCTTGAATACCTTCAATCAGGTAACCTGGACCAATCCACTGCGCGGTTTGGAGGCTGCATTTTCCTTGTTCAACCTTTCTCTCGGCCTGTTCCTGGTATTCAACGCCCGGGTTTTGGGAGCTATGTATTTGGTGAATAATATCGATTTCAACGGGGTGCCGGAATTTGAGGTACGGGTTAGGAAATCCTGTCTCACCAGTTTTCTTCTTGCCTTGCCGTTTCTCCTCTATGTCGTCGTCAGCCTGTTGCTGATTGATGGTTTTACAGTCGACAAGGCTGGTGTGGTCAGCATGGTCGCCTACAAATATCTCCATAACCTGCTGGCCATGCCCGTTGTCCTTGGTTTTTTGCTGGTTGGTCTCTTTCTGGTCATCCTCGGGGTGACGCGCACCGGTCTGGCAAAGGCCACCACCGGTATCTGGTTCGGCGGTCTGGGAACCGTGCTGGTAGGCCTCGCGGTATTTTTCACTGCCGGTTTCAACGGTACGCCTTTTTATCCGTCGAAGGTCGATCTGCAGTCGAGCCTGACTATTTATAACGCGTCATCGAGCCATTACACCTTAACGGCGATGACCTATGTGGCTCTCGCCATCCCCGGCGTCTTGGCTTATGTGGCTTATGTATGGCGGCAGATGGATTCACGGAAGATTGACAGTCAGGACCTCGCCGATAAAAAGGCGTATTAAACTGAGAATGCTTGAAGCATTAAAAAAGGAGCAAAATATGACCGGAATATTACTGATTGGCTGGGTCGTTTTAATTGCCATTTCCTATAAGGCAGCGGTTGCGGTATTGGCCAAAACAAACAGCTTATAGCTGCCCATCCCAGGAGTTTTGAGCCCTGGCTGAAGAGGCGTCTGGCCTTTTCGACCGGGGCTTTTTTGTTTTTAGGAGCCGTCACAAAATATGGGCCATTTCAACCCATTTTGTTACGGCTCCTTATGCCGTTCCGGGCATTCCTTTGGCCATGTAATTTTTTACAACGGCTTAGAAGAGCAGGTCGCCAACCCACCAGAGGAGTTGGAGGGCGAGGAAGGCATACACTCCGGCCACGACATCATCCATCATGATCCCTATGCCGCCGTGGATCTTTTGGTCAAACCAGGAAACCGGGAATGGTTTACTTATATCGAAGATGCGAAACAGCAGAAAGCCAAAGATCCAAGCCAGGGGCTGCGGGGGCGCGGCCAGGAGGGTGACGAACATTCCCAAGAATTCGTCAATGACAATGCACCCGGCATCGGGGCTGTCGAGGATTTTTTCAGCGGAGCCGGAGACAAAAAAGCCGAGCACAAAAACCGCGCCGAGCACAAGCCCATACATCGGCAGTGGCAGATCCTTGATCAACAACCACGGCAGAAAAGCGGCGAGAGATCCCCAGGTTCCCGGGGCTTTGCCGATCTTGCCGACATACAGGCCGGTGGCTAAGGCCATAATCAATCGGTTCATCGCACTTCTATTCCGGCGCAACGCACTTCGTTATACACCTCCGAAAGCGACACATCATAGCGAAGCGCCACCTTGCGGCACTCTTCATATTCCGGATGGACGACCCAGCCTGCCGGAGTCAGGACCTTTTTCCCCTTGATCTCCCCCCATCGGGTTGTGACGGTAACGATCTGGCGCGGCAGGGTTTGCCGTTCCTCGCGCCTAAAACGCAGGCCGATGGCGGTAGTATGGGTAAGAATCGTCTGCTTCAGGGGATGGGCCATTGCCGGCGGGCTAATGACCTGCAGAGTGAAGCCCGGCCGCCCTTTTTTCATATGCACCGGGGTCAGGGTCACGTCGACTGCCCCTAGGGCAAAAAGGAGTTCAGTGAGATGGGGAAAACCCTCCGGGCTCCAGTCGTCAAGATTTGTCTCGATCACCTCAACGGCCTGATTTTCCATGACATCGACAGCATCGCCGATGATGAGCCGCAACAGATTCGGTTGGCCATTGCTGAGAACGTGGCAGCCTGAACCATAGCCGGTGGCGGTAATAGTCAGCGGCGGCAGAGGGCCGAAGGTGTCGGCCAGAGTGGCGATGAGGGCAGCCCCGGTCGGCGTGACCAATTCCTGACGGAGATTGACACCATAGGTGGGAATGCCTTGCAGCAGCTCACAGACGGCAGGAGCCGGCAGCGGCAAAAGACCATGGGCACATTCGACAAAACCATGGCCGGTCGGCAGGGGGGATGAGATGAGCCGACGGATGCCCATTTGCTGCAGGCCAAACACGCAACCGACTATGTCGACCAAGGTGTCGAGGGCGCCCACCTCATGGAAGTGGACCTGTTCCACGGCAATATTGTGGACCTTGGCCTCGGCCTTGGCCAGAGCCCTGAACACCGCGCTTGCCCTGTCGACCACCGATGCATCCAGGTCACTGTCTTGAAGCAGCGCCAAAATAGGCGGTAGGGTGCGGAGTTCCTGGCGTCGTTTGCTGTTTACTTTTACCTGGACGCAGCCGATGGAGTGGATGGTCTTATCGGTAATCTGCATATCCAGGCCGGGAAGGCGCAGCTTGCCGAGTTCGTCGGCCAGGTGCCGGCGATCAAGACCGGCATGGATGAGGGCGCCGAGAAGCATATCGCCACTGATCCCGGAAAAACAATCGGCATAGCCGATGCGCATGGAGGAGAAAGGTGTCACAGAGGCTATTCCTTATATCGGCCGAAATCGGTACCGGGGGGAATTGGGTGGCCGCAGCAGAAGGATTCAACGCTCATTCGTTTCTTGCCCTCCGGCTGAAGTTCATGGATCTGTAGGGCGTTGCGGCCGCAGGCGATGAGCATCCCTCGCCGGTCGGCATGCAGTACGGTACCGGGTTGGGCGATGCTCTCCATGTAGACCACCTCCGGGGAAAAAAGTCGCAGGCGGTTCTCAAGAAGAAAACAGAATGCCGATGGCCAGGGGTCAAGGCCGCGAATGAGGCATTCTATATCTTTGGCGCTCCTGCTCCAGTCGATGCGACCGTCATCTTTTTTCAGCATCGGGGCCATGGTTGCCTGGCTATGATCCTGGGGTACCGGGATAATGGTACCCTCCTTCAGACCTTTAATGGCCTGCAACAGGGTATGTCCGCCGAGGATGGCGAGTTTTACCATGAGGCTGCCGGCGGTTTCCTCCTGATCGGCGGTGACTTTTGCCTTCAGCAGCATGTCTCCGGTGTCCATGCCCTGATCCATCTGGATAATAGTCACGCCGACCTCGGTTTCGCCCTTGATGATCGCCCATTGAATCGGCGCGGCTCCACGGTATTTCGGGAGGAGAGAACCATGGACGTTGATGCATCCCATGGGCGCGAGTTCGAGGAGGCTTGGCGGCAGGATGCGGCCGTAGGCGGCAACGACGATCAGGTCGGGCTGGTAGCTGAGAAGACCATTGCGAAACTCCTCGGTCTTAATCTTTTCCGGCTGAAGAACGGGAATGCCGGCCGCTTCGGCGAGCACTTTGGTCGGTGGCGGGCTCACCTTCTTGCCGCGGCCTTTTGCCCGGTCCGGTTGACTGACAACCGCCACTACCTGATCCGGCCCGGCCATGAGGGCCGAGAAGTTTGCGGCGGCAAAATCGGGTGTTCCCATGAAAATAATGCGCAGCGGTGCAGTGGTCATGAAGGGTCCTCCTCCTCAAGCTGCCACTTTTTAACCTTCTTTTTATACAGAGCCCTTTTCAAAGGACTGAGATGGTCGATGAAGAGAATGCCGTTCAGGTGGTCGATTTCGTGTTGCAGGACTACGGCGAAGCGGTCTTCCGCCGATAATTCCTGCGCCTGTCCCTGGAGATCTTGGTAGGACACGGTGACTTTCTTGTGCCGTTTGACGCTCGCAGTCAGGTCGAGGACACTCAGGCAGCCCTCTTCATCGATCTGGGTGCCCTCATGGGCGACTATTTCAGGGTTGATGAGGGGCATGTACTGCCGATCGTCTTCCTTGTCCTTGGTGATATCGACGACGATAAGCTTAACTGATTGCCCGATCTGCGGCGCGGCAAGGCCTATTCCCGGTGCGTCGCACATGGTTTCCGCCATATCTTGCACTAGTTTTGCCAGTTGAGCGTCAAAGCTGGAAATAGTTTCTGTTTTTTGCCGTAAAACCGGCTCGGGGTATTTAAAAATTTTATGAATACTCATGATAATGTTATCTCGTATCGGTAATATAACGGCTCTTTAAGGCCGCTGGACTTTAACAATGTACCATAGCGACTGCATTTCCGCCATGATTAGCAAGGTAAGCATTATGGGCAGTGAATGGCAGTGATTTTCGGCACCCGGCGCAGATCTTTGGCACCCTAGCGACAGTGTTCATGGGAGGAGTGGGTTGGGAAGTCGGAAGATGGTGGTGCAAGGCTCAGGCTGGACGACAGAGGGCCTGAACGGAGGGCTTGAAAAATCTTGACAGATAAGGCGAATTATTGTGTCATGGAGGGCGTTGCGCGCCGCCTTCGCACCGAGGTGGTGCAATTAGGAGTCGTCACGAAATAACATGTTCATTTAGCGAGGGTCGGAACATCTATGGACATTCTTTTTCCCCTGGTCGGTTATCTAGTGGGGGCCATTCCCTTTGGCCTGGTTATCGGCAAGGTGGTCGGCATCGATGTGCGTAAGGAAGGTAGTTGTAATATCGGAGCCACCAACGTCAACCGGGTTCTCGGTAAAAAGCTCGGGTTTCTGACGCTGATCTGCGACTGTTCGAAAGGTCTCCTGCCGATGTGGCTGGCCGGGAATTTTTTCCCCGACACCGCCAATCGGGAGTTGATAATTGCCCTGACCGGCGTTTCCGCTGTTATCGGCCATATGTTTCCGGTATATTTGCGGTTCCGTGGCGGCAAAGGGGTGGCAACCGGCCTGGGGGTTTTTTTGTTTCTTTCGCCGTGGGTGATAGCCATAAGTTTAGTTGTTTTCCTCGCCTCGGTGAAGTTTTCCGGGTTTGTCTCCGTCGGTTCACTTCTTGCCTCGGCCTTGGTTCCCTTGTGGCTCTACCTGCTGGGAGCCTCGAAGATCGCCATTGCTGCGGCAACCCTTATTGCCCTTCTTATCTGGGCCAAGCACCACGAAAATATCAGCAGGCTGCTGCACGGCCGGGAAAAACCCTGGAAAAAGTCCGGTCCGTGATCAGTCGGTCGATTTTTCGCCGATGAGATTGGCGAGGATGACCTCGGCTTCCTCCATGGATTTTGCATACATCGGTTTATAACCGTTTACCTGATCCGTTAGTTTGGCGAGTTGTTGAAAGATGACCTTGCCTTGACCGACGACGCGAATTACCGGCCCAACCTGTTTTTCGGCAAGGTAGGCGGTTATCTTTTTGAAGGTGCCGATGGCGCTCAGGTGGCCGATTCTCGCTTCAGTGAGATCGGTGATGACCGCAAAACCCGGCTTCAGGTCGGCGACACAGAAGCGAACATCGGTGTAAATTTGTTCTGTGTCCGTTTTCGGAACTTCTCCCCGCACTCTGATAAGCAGGCGATTACCTTTGATGTCGGCGGTGACGGTCGACGGACACTTGCGTTTTGCCATTAGCGCTCCGGAGCAGTGTTATGGTTGGTGCGGCAAAGAGATTTTTGCCGAGAGAACTGCCCCCAACAGGTTGGAAAGAACATTCGTGGTCTTGGGTGTAGTCCAAATGATGGTTTCAAAATACAAAATTGGTTATCCATTGTTGTTATCCCTGGTTGGAAGATTTTTTGATTATAGCATATCTCCCTATACCATATCCAGTTGGCCCGCGAATTTTTTATCACATAGTGCGTAAAATCCAATAAATGATAGTACTATCATATGGTTGTGGATAAAAACACTTGGTGGCCGGGAAGAGAGCGCAATGAATGACAAATGCGGAAAAGTCGTAAATTTTGGAGATATGGTTGAAGATGGTGACGAAATCGAAATATTTTCGGCCCCTTCCGGTGGATGAAGGATGGCGAAGGAGGACTATTCTTTGAGAATGGCGGCAATCAATTCTTCGCGCTTTTCCGGGGAGAGATAGGGGGTCATGCGGACATCAAGGATTTTCGCTTGGCGAGATCTCCGATGTGCTACCGCTTCCTCGATAAATGCACTGAGATCTTCAATATCACAGGGTTTTAAAAGATAATTAAAGGCGCCCTGTTTGATCGCCTCAACCGCCGTGTTCACGGTTGCCTGGCCGGTAAGCATGATGGCCTCGACCAGTGGCCGCTCTTTTTTCATAACCTTCAGGGTTTCTATACCGCCCATCCCGGGCATGGCAATATCGAGGACGACCACTTCGATCGATTCATTTTCTGTAAGCAGCTTGAGCCCGGTGTGGCCATCGACGGCGGTTTTGACGGCAAAGCCCCTCTTGCCGAGGCGTTGGGCGAGAATTTCCGTGAAGGCCTCTTCGTCATCAACGAGCAGAATTTCGATCGGCTCCATGGCAAGCTCTCTGAAATGAAGAAAAAATTAATCTATAACACATTGCTCGGCGTATTTCCCGGCTATCCCGGCATAACAGGCGCGGATGTCGCCGATGTCCTTTTCAACATCCCCTGTTGGCCAGAATGTTGACAAGAAGCCCCCAACTTTCCTTTGATAATCAAGAAAGGCCAGACCGATGGGAACATTGGCGCCAAGGGCTATGTAGTAGAAGCCGGTTTTCCATTTGTCGACTTTAGACCGTGTGCCTTCCGGTGGGATGGCAACAATCAGGCGTTCGCTTGCCTGAAATGCGGCAATGGTGTCGGCAACCACATTATTCCGCGAGGCTCGGTTAATCGGGATCCCGCCCAGCCAGCGCATGATCGGACCACGCCAGCCGGAAAAAAGGGAATCTTTGCCCATCCAGTGCATTTCAAAACGGTATACAAAGGCGATCGCCAAGGCCAGAGGGAAGTCCCAGTTGCTGGTATGGGGGACGGTGATCATGACATATTTCAAGGCTGTCGGGGGATGACCCTGGAGTTTCCAACCACAGATGGCGAGACAGAATTGGCACAAGGCTGAGACGATCGGCTGCAACACCGGGGTGTTGTACATTGTGTGGGACACTCGGAAAACCTGGGTTGAGGTAAAGTGTATTCATGCCGTTTTGCATGTCTATGCTAGCAGTATAAGGACTGAGGACTGAAGGGTACCCTTTCCAGTATTTCTTTGACCCGCTATTTCGCTATGAGGGCTGAGTTGTGCAGGTGATCGACGACATTTTCCAGGGCCTTTCTGTTAAGGATCTCGGCGCAGTCCGTAGCTCCTTTGCTTGATCCGACACCATCCTGCCATTCTGACAAGAGGGAGCCCTTCTCGTCGAGCAGTTTATAGTTCAGCGCCAGGGAGGCCGATCCGGCACCAAAACCAACGAAGGCGATGGCAGCGCGATTGAATGCCTTAAAACGCTGGACATCGATAACCAGGAGTTTGCCCATCTCAGTTTTGTAGTCTTTCATTTCCTTGATGAGAAGAGCGTCAAAGCCTGAATCATTTAAATTCTTGATAAGGTCGTGATTCATCCATTCGAGGGTAATTTTCAGTTCTCGAATCTGCTCTGCAGTTTGATCGGGGAGATCGCCGTCCATGGTCAGCACGGCAATTTCTTTTACGCCTGAAGTGTTGAGGGTACTCTTTTTCTTGCTACAACCACCTGTAAATCCAAGCAGCAAAAGCATCGATATGAGGTAGGCTATTGATTTCATATGTATTCCGTGGTCAATATGCGACTATTTCGCCAGGCCATAGCCGCACTTATTTTTTATAGAGGTCTTTCCACCCCCGCTTTTGCGTGGCGAGATAGAGGGTTTCGACTTTTTTTCGAGCCCAGGGGGTTTTACGTAAAAATGTCAGGCAGGATTTGATCGATGGATCGCTGGTAAAACAACGGATGTCAATGCGTTGGCCGAGTGCATCCCAGCCATAGTGCTCAAAAAGATTGCTGACGATCTGTTCCAGGGTGACACCATCAAGGGGGATTTTATTTTTTTCTTTGTTCATAGGTTGGACTTTAAACTAAGGGAGGACAGGTAACAATAAAAGAATTCCTGCGCAATATGGCAGGCAAGCGACTTTAGCCCATAAAACGCCAACGAGATACGGAAGAGACGAGAAAGCAGCATTATACAAAAATACTTGGCAAAGTCATGGGGATTTATGAAAGAAGCCTCTGACGGTATGGTAAATCGTGATTATTAGTGAGAGAATATTGCATGTTTCCGGCAAACATTTATTTTCAAGGCTTTATATTATTTCAAAATGAGTTGTGGCGTTGTGTTAACGATGGCACCGGAAGACACGGTTTTTCAGCAATGCAGTTTCAATAATCCCATAAAGGAGAAATACCATGGCAGCAAAAAAAATCCTTATGCTCGTCGGTGACTATGTTGAGGATTATGAAGTAATGGTGCCGTTTCAGGCCCTTCTCATGCTCGGCTATCAAGTACATGCGGTGTGTCCGGACAAGAAAGCCGGTGACTTCGTCCGCACTTCCATCCATGATTTCGAGGGCGATCAAACCTACAGCGAGAAGCGCGGCCATAATTTCAGCCTCAATGCCGATTTTGCCGAAATCAAAGCCACCGATTATGACGCACTGGTGATTCCCGGCGGCCGAGCCCCCGAATATCTCCGCCTCAATGAAGCGGTATTGGCGATTGTTAAACATTTTGCTGCAACCGATAAACCGATTGCCGCCATCTGTCATGGCGCGCAACTGCTTTCTGCTGCCGGCGTTTTACAGGGCCGTGAGTGTTCGGCCTATCCGGCCTGCTCAGTAGAAGTGGGTCTGGCCGGCGGCAAATATATAGCCGTGGCCATGGACAGTGCCCATGTCCAGGGAAATCTGGTGACTGCTCCGGCCTGGCCGGCTCATCCCGCCTGGCTTGCCAAATTTGTTGCCAAGTTGGGGGCGAAGATTGAGTTGTAAGATAAATGGTAAACAACGCAATTTCCGGAGGGAACATGTCGGCGACGCGTTTGGCAAGACTTACACAATATATACAAGAACAGCAATTTTCGGCAGTGGCGATCAATGCCGGGCCGACTCTGACCTATTTGACTGGGTTGCATTTCCATTTGATGGAGAGGCCGGTGGTCATGGTGTTCAGTGCTGATCATGAACCGACGATCATTCTGCCGGAACTGGAACTCGCCAAGCTCGACCATTTGCAATTTCCGGCACGGGTGTATGCCTATGCCGAAAACCCGGCCGGGTGGGGTGCAATTTTTTACGATGCCCTCAAGGATTTGGGGCTGTCCGGCCAAAAGGTTGGAGTGGAGCCGCGGCAGCTGCGACTCCTTGAGTATGACTATCTTCGTGGTGCCTGTAGCAATGCGCACTTGGTCGACGGTTCGGCAATCTTTGCGGCCCTTCGAGTCAAGAAAGACGCCGAGGAAATCAGCTGCATGCGGCAGGCGGTAAAGATCGCCGAAGAGGCCCTGACGGCGACCCTTGGGAAGGTGGCGATCGGGGCCAGCGAAAAAGATATTGCCGGCGAACTTTTCCTTCAGCTGATCACCCATGGATCCGATATCTCCTTGCCATTCTCGCCCATCGTCGCCGCCGGTCCGAACGCTGCCAATCCCCATTCTCAACCGTCCGACCGGCCGTTAACGGCCGGTGACCTGCTGATTGTCGATTGGGGGGCAAGTTATGGTGGCTATGTCTCCGACCTGACCCGTACTTTTGCCGTCGGGGAGATAGATCCCCTGGCGGAAAAAATTCATAGAATCGTGCAACAGGCCAATAGCGCCGGACGGGCGGCGGGGCGGCCGGGAGTGCCATGTGCCGAGGTTGACCTGGCGACGCGCCGGGTCATTGAGGAAGCCGGCTTTGGAGCAAACTTTACCCATCGAACCGGCCATGGTATCGGCATGGAGTGCCATGAAGATCCGTATATCCGAGGCGACAATCAGCAGTTGCTGGCGGTCGGCATGGCCTACACCGTCGAGCCGGGGATCTATCTCGCTGGTATTAATGGCGTGCGCATCGAGGACGATGTGATTGTGACCGCAGATGGCGCCGAATCGCTCAGCACGATGAGCCGAGAGATTCGGGGCGTTGGTTGAATATTCCGCAAACCCTGGTAAAAGCGGTTAGTTGTGGGAGGCCGTTTCTTTCGCCGGCTCCGTTTTCTGCCATGCGTTCTTATTGGCAAACTCGTAGTAGTGCCAGTAATGCACCAGTATCGATATGGCCTTGGAAATCAGGCGCGGATTGATGCGCCACGTTTCCTTGAGCACATTCCAGAACATACGCCTCACCGCAACCGGGACTTTGAAGTTAAAATGATACAATACCCGTATAATAAGCGGTATCCGGTGCAATGTCTTCCTGCGGGTCGAGTAAAGTTCAGTAAAGTACTGGACGCCGGCCAGCCAGCCGATAATTCGCCGCTCAAAATTCACCGGGTCGTAAATGCTCTTAAAAAGGTTTTTATGGCCGGTGTATAACTGTTCCAAGGTCATATTTTTCGGAATAATATTTGTGCTGAGGTGCCATAGTCCCCGAAAATCCTCCATCAGCCGGTTTTCGCTTTTCATACGCTCATAGAGGGGTGTGTTTCTCGGTGCGTTGAGTACGGTGATTGAGGTGATAGGACTTGCCGTATCTTCGAGAAATTTTTCAACATCGGCGAAAACCTCCGCAGTATCATGGTCAAATCCGACGATCATGCCGATAAAAGGCATAATCCCATAACTCGATAACTGCGGTATCACCTCGTAGGGATCATATTTGAACATCTGTCCCTTGTTCACCTCATCAAGACATTCCTTCTTGGTGGTCTCAAGACCGATGAAGATGACGCTGAAGCGGGCATCGGCCAGGAGTTTCAGAATCTCTTTATCTGCGCCGATCTTGACCGTTGCCTGGGTGCTGAAGGAAAGGGGACTCGAAAGGGTCCGGTTCCATGCGATGATCTCACTGAGAAGATCGGTGGTGAATTTATGGTTCACATAGAAATTGTCGTCGGAAAAGAATACCGTCTCGGCGCCTGCTGCCTGGGCATTCTTTACCTCTCGCATGATATGCGCTATCGGTTTGCTTCGGTATTTTCTGCCGATGACCCGTACGACGTCGCAGAAATCGCAGTTGTTTGGGCAACCCCGGCTGGTCTGGACGGAAAAATGGAGATAGTTCCGGGCCTTGATATAGGAAAGGTCAGGGGCCGGGCTGTCCGCCATGTCGATAAAGTCTTGCTGTTGATAAATGGGCTCAGCCTTGCCTACGATCCATTGCCGAAGAAACCTCGGCCAGGTATATTCCGCCTCGCCGATAAACAGATAATCGACTAATGTTTCAACAGCTTTCGGGTCAATCGTTGCGTATATTCCTCCGGCCGCTACGGCAACGCCACGCTCCCGGAAGCGTCGGCAGATCTCCTGCATTCGCTCAAACTGCAGGGTATAGCCGGTAACGCCAACCAGATCACATTTGGTATCCCATTGAATGTGATCAACATTCTCATCACAATAAATATACTCAATGTCAAGGTCCGACGGGGTCAGGGCGATCAAGGTGAGGAGGGCGGCATTGGGCATAAGAGTCTTATGCTTGCCGACTATATCAATTGCCCCCTGCATGGCCCAGAAATTTTCAGGACATTGTGGATTAATGAGGTAAATACGCTTTTTTCCCATTGGGTAACTTCCTGCCGGATTAAATTAAAATTCAATGACGCATTCTTTGCAAAGGTGAGGTGCGGTGGAGGATTTTTTAATCACCTCACTAAAATGTGGGCTTGTCGCCTTCCCAGAAATTGGTACTGGGAAAAGTATTACAGATGGTCATTATAAATAACAACCGAATTTTCACCACCCTGATTTGAGAAAGCAGGTCGGTTGGGAGTTTACGGGGCAAGCGATTCAATAATGGTTCAAGCAGGCGGTTGGCCGGCTCGGTACTTTTCTGTTTCAGTACAAGTATCGTTCGGCTCTCAGTTCGGTCGTTTTTCCTTTTTTCGGCGTCTTGCAGGGGTGTTCCCCTTTTTTCACCTCTTTTTTCGAGTGAGTGTCTCTCTCCCGGCAGCAAAGATTCATATTGGTCAATAACGGTATCTCCGCGGTCTCAGAAGGGGCCAATATGCCGACTACACCGGATGGCGTTAGCTCCCGGCAACTATGTGGTGGGCGCTAATATCGCCGGTTTTGTCAAGGTTGTTGATTCAATGATCGACCAAGGCGTTGTCTGAAAGGGTGCGGCGTCATGAGGCCATGAATCGTATCATGACGCCGGTTTGCAAATGTCGGTACCTTGAAGTGGGCCGGCGATGAGAAAAGAAAAAATTGAAATGAGGTTATCATGCGCTTACAGGCGTTACAACACAAGGTCTTGATGCTGTTGGCGGAAAATGCGTCAAACAACACCTCCCCCCAGGTTATGGACAGTGATACCATTGCCGGCATGCTCGGAATCAGTTTGCCGGAAATCAAACAAATGCTCATAGCCTTACACGCCTCAGGAGTTATAGTCAGCAATATGGAAGGACAGTATTCCCTGATCACTCAGGAAGGGATGCAGTGGCTCAACCGGATGACCCTTACCGCCGACAGATGCCGGGCGCAACATCAGCACTTTGTCAATCAGGGTTGGCGATGTGGTTGACATCACCAGGCACGGCTGCTGCAGGTTGACAGTTGCGCGCCGTGCCGCCTTCACCTCAGTGCTCGCTTATGGCTGGTAATTTGTGGCGGTAAACCTGGCCGCTGAGAAAGGCGGGTAAGATCGCGTGGGAAATCAATGCCATCTCCGAATAATAAACCAACCTCCTTGCTTTGAACGTCGACTGTCGAAACAGCATTGCTGCGGATTTTATCAGGGATGGTTGCCCGGCGGTAATTTTGGTGCTGCCGGGCATTTTTGAAGGAAAACGAACTATTTTATCGAAACTACAGGGCAACCGGCCTTGAGGATCACATATTGGGCGGTCGAACCGAAGAGAATTTTTCCGACCTTAGATCTACTTTTCACACCGACAAGAATTTCAGAGCATTTTTTCTCTCCGGCAAAGGCGACAATATCTTCTCCCGCAGTTTTGCCTCTAACGAGTAGATGGGTTTCCGCTATAATGCCGAAACTCTGCAAGTGCCTTTTCGCCATCTCCAGTTTTTCTTCAGCTTCAAAAAAGTGTTCCTGGGTGGTTTTATCACCGCCGGGCAACGAGGTGACGAGTATCACTTCAGCCGAAAAAGCCTTGGCATGTTGCGTGGCAAGTTCAAGAAGATCCTTGCCGACATTGGAACCTCGATAGCCAACTAATATTCTCATAATGTTATGCCTCAGGTTGATAGAAAAGAGAGAAAAAACAGGCGCACCGAAAAACGTCTACCCGCCGGAAGCGGTCTAGCTCACATCCCGAGATACGCTGCTTTAATATGCGGGTCGTCGATAAGATCGCTCGCCTTGCCTTCCATGATGACTCGGCCGTGTTCCAGGACATAGCCGCGGTCGCTGAGACTGAGCGAGTGGCGAACGTCCTGCTCGACCATAAGCACGGTGGTCCCCTGATCGGCGATTTTGCGCACCGTTTCGAAGATGTCCTTGATGAGGATTGGGGCAAGCCCCAGGGACGGTTCGTCGAGCATCAACAGGTGCGGTTTGGACATCAGGCCGCGACCGATGGCGACCATCTGCTGTTCGCCGCCGGAAAGAGTCATGGCTAATTGACTTTCCCGTTCGGCAAGGCGTGGCAGGAGCTGGTAGACCTCTTGCAGGGTTTTCTCCAGAACCGGCCGGGCCCGTTTGTTATAGGCACCGACTAGGAGGTTGTCCTTGACCGACATCAGTGGAAAGAGGCGACGCCCCTCCGGCACATGGATGATACCGTGGGTGACGATGTTTTCGGGAGGTTCGTTGTGGATATCGCGACCCTCAAAGACGATCCTTCCGGCAGTGGCCTGCATCAGGCCGGAGATGGTGCGCAACAGTGTCGATTTACTCGAGCCGTTGCCGCCGATGATACTCACCACCTCGCCCTTTTCAACCTTGAGCGACAGCTCAAAGATAACCTGCACATCGCCGTAGAAGGCGTCGATTTTATGGATTTCAAGCAACGACATAGTCTTCTCCCAGATAGGCCTTGATGACCTTTTCATTATTGGCAATCTCTTTTGGAGTGCCCTCGGCGATCTTCTTGCCGAACTGGATGACCACGATTCGATCGGACATGGCCATGATAGCCCGCATGATATGTTCGATGACGAAGATGGTGATGCCCCGGTTTCGCAGAGCCTTGAGAATGTCGACCATCTCGTCCACCTCGTTTGGCCTGAGCCCGGCCATGACTTCGTCAAGCAGCAACAGCTTCGGCTCGGTGGCCAGGGCCTTGGCAATCTCCAGACGCTTGCGGTCGGCGATGGTCAGGTTGCCGGAAATAATGTCTTTTTTGTCATCGAAGTGAAGCGATTCCAGCACTGCCACCGCCTTCTCTTCCGCGATTTTCCGGCTGCTTGTGGTGGCAAAGCTTGCCACCGTAACGTTGTAGAGGACGCTTTTGGAGGCGAAGGGTTTGACGATCTGAAAGGTTCGGGCCAGGCCCATCTTACAGAGGTTCCACGGTTTTTCCCCGGTAATCCGTTTTCCGTCAAAGGTGATCTCGCCCCTGGTCGGGGCAAAAGAGCCGGCGATGCAGTTGAAGGCGGTAGACTTACCGGCGCCGTTCGGGCCGATGAGACCGAGAATTTGGTCCTTCTCTATCGTCAAATTAAGGCTGTCGATCGCCCGCAATCCACCGAATTCCTTGGTCATATTTTCTACTTGCAGAATGCTCATGGCCTTATCTCCCCGGGTTGGTTGCGGTCTTTGCCGGCAGCAGGCGGCGATAGATCCGGCTGAGTGGTTCCTGCAGACCGCGCGGTTGGTAGAACATTACTAAAATCAGCACTAAACCGAAGATAATGAGGTGCATGCCCGGCAGGGTATCGCCGAAGTAGATACGGCAGAAGTCACTCACCGGCCGCAAAAGCAAGGCTCCCAGGAGTGGTCCGATGATGGAGCCGCGGCCGCCGATCAAGGCAATAAAAGCGATCTCAAACGACATATCGAGGGAGATTATGCTCTTAGGATGGATATACAGGGAAAACTGGGCATAAAAGGTCCCGGCGAGTGCCGTGAGAAAGGAGCTGACCGCCATGGCGATGAGACGTGCGCGGGCAACATTGACGCCAAGAGCCATGGCCGCCTCCGGTTCTTCACCGCCGGCTATAAGATAATAACCAAGTTTCGAGCGGGAGATGATGTAGGTAAGGAGCAGAACAACGAGGAGCATGATCAGGATGATGTAATAATAGGGCTCCTTGGTGGAAAACATGAAGTTGGCAAGTCCGGTTTCAAGCGGCGGGATTTGCAGGCCGCGCTGGCCGTTCAATTTCAGCGGACCGATAAAGTCAACATTCTCTACCATAACCCGAAGCCCCTCGGCAAAGGCAATGGTGGCAAGGGCGAAGTAGGCACCGCGCATTTTCAGGGTTGGGAGACCGATGATGATTCCGGCGATGGTCGCCAGCACCCCACCGACCAGCATGCCGAGCCACGGGCTAATGCCATATTGCAGTGACAGGATCGTCGAGGTGTAGGCACCGATGCCGACGAAGGCGGCATGACCGAGTGGCAGGACGCCTGCAAAGCCGCCGACGATGTTCCAGCTTGTCGTTAAATAGGCGTAGAACAACAACAGAACCAGGATGTGCATGTAGGTGGCGCTGCGGACGACCAGCGGCAACGCGAAGGCGATCACCAGAAGTCCGACCAGCATGATTTTGTTGAAACTTTGATGGCTCATTACGTCAGTCCTTATCGTTGGGAGGTGTTCGAGACGGTTTATCCTTGCCCAGATTGGTTGTGTTGCTTGTCCACCGGCAGGCGAAAATGGACCGGCGATCTTTGCTGCTACCAGTCATGTTTTTGCCTGAACAAACCGGATGGCTTGACGAACAGGACCAGGAGGAAGAGGCCATAAACAATGGCTTCGGTCCAGGTGGCGGTCATGAATTGCGGTCCCACCGACTCGATCAAGCCGATGATGATGCCGCCAAGCAGGGCGCCGCTGATCGAACCAAGCCCACCGAGGACGACAATGATGAAGCATTTGATGTCAAAGAGTACACCAACCGTCGGAAAGACATTGTAAAACGGCAGGAGCGTTACCGCGGCAATGCCGGTGGTAGCGGCGCCGATTCCGAAGGCTACATTATAGATGCGGTACTGGTTGATGCCCATCAGGCTGGCGGCCTCGCGGTCCATACTGGTGGCCCGGATCGCCCGACCCATGACGGTTTTTTGCATGAACCAGTGGATGGTAGAGGCGGTAACGATGGCGGTAATAAAGCCGAAGAGTTTCGGTTGTGACACGAACATCCCGTCAAATTCGAGCATCTTGCCCTTCAGTGGATTATCGGCAAGTGAGCGGTATTGCGGCCCGAACACCAGGAGCGCCAAATTATCCAGGATATACCAGATGCCGGTGGTGACGATGATGACGGTGATCGGCTCGCGGACGTTTTTTTCGGCGATGAAGATCGGCTTGATGACCACGGCCTGCAGAGAGTAGCCGAAGATGAACATGGCCGGAATGACCATGGCCAGGGCCAGATAAGGATGAACCCCCGTCAGGGTTATCGCCCAGTAAGTCGCATACATCCCAACCATGAGGAGCGAGCCGTGGGCGAAGTTGATGACCTTGAGAACCCCGAAGATGATGGTCAGCCCCATGGCGGTTAAACCGTAGATCGACCCCATGAGGATGCCGTTGATCATGTCCTCGATGATGTAAAGCATTGCTTTCTCCAGGAAAAACCAGATAAATTCGATCAGGCGAGCCCGTGGTCGGTGACCTCGGGCTCGCCTGGCTTAAAAGCGGCGGTTACTGATATTGCCTTATTTCGAGGGCATCGGGAAGACCGGGGTGTAGCCGGCGCGACGGGCATTCTTCGGCCAGATAGTGATACGCTCAAGACCTTTGCCGACGTCGCCCACCTGGACTATGACCGGGGAGGCGTTCTCATTCTGGCCGGTGGCATCGAACTTGACTGCGTCATAACCGACGATCATCCCGGGGCCGGAGGTCAGGTTGGTGGCGGCCAGGGCCTCGCGGATCTTGGCCGGTTCAAGGGAAGCGGCACGCTCCAGGGCGTCTTTGATGACATACATTGCCAGGTAGGCGTCAACTGCCTCGCCGGTCAGATTCTCGCCGTTTATGGCCTTGTATTTGTCGTTGGCCTCTTTGGCGCCCGCCTTGTTGACATCGGTTTCCCATTCTACGATGTCAAAGAGGAATTCGGCGTTCTTGCCGACCGCCTTCATGAAAGAAGGATCGGCATGACCGCCGCCGCTGGCGACAATCGCTTTTACTTTAACCTTGTATTCGGCGATGGTGTTGGTGAGGAGGATGGCATCGGCAGCGTTGGAAACCAGCATCAGGACATCGGGATTGGCCCTTTTAATTTTTTGAACGACCGGGCTGAGGTCGGTGGTGGTGGAGGGATAGGGTTCGTCCATGACCACCTTATAGCCGGCAGCCTCAGCGAGTTTTTTCCATTGGGTGGCAAAGCCTTTACCCCAATCGCCGTTTTCATAGACGAAGGCCAGGGTCTCGATCTTGGTGCCGAATTCGGTCTGCAGATCTTTCAGGAAGGTGAACTGGTCCTTGGTCCACCAGGAGTCCTTGGCGGCAATGCGAAAGACATTCTTGAAGCCCTGGTCGGTGATCTTGTCGGAGACGGAGACCGGGACGACGAAGGGGATGCCGTAGCGCTCGGCTACCGCGGTGGTCGGATAGGTAACGGCGCTGTTCCAGCAACCGGTGAGGACATGGACCTTCTCGGTATTGATCAACCGCTCAGCCTCGGCCACGCCTTTTTCCGGTTTCGATTCGGAATCGGCGTAGATCAGCTCGAATTTTGCGCCGCCCAGGGACTTGACGCCGCCGGCGGCATTGATTTCCTCAACGGCCATTTCACGGGCGGCCTTGCCCTGTTTTCCGAGGGTGGCCGAGGGTCCGGACATGGGTTCGATGTTACCGATCTTGACGGTGTCGGTATTGGCTACGGCCAAGGAGCCGAAGGCCAGCGATAAGGCAACGACGGGAAGGGTGAATCTGCTGAACATGTTCATAGATAATCCTCAAGGTGAAAAGTGTTGTGCCCAAGCGGCGTTAGAACCTTAGAAATGCATTTCTTGTTTTTAAGAATGAATTTCGTGAAGGTACTTATCCCGTTTATCGGGGTTAGAACATCATCGCCAAGATCGACAATGACGGTTTTCTCAAAAAGAGCTTAACAAATTGCGTGCCAGGAGTGAGATTTGTCGCAGATTATTCTGTCGGTGGTCGATCAAAGGGAGGGAAAGAGGGATTGAGGGAGGGAGGCAGGAGGGTGGAAAAACAAAGCGATTTCAACCAGGGCGTCAACTTTGGTTGACGACGTCAATCAAAGTTGACGCTAAAGAGCATGACTTGGCGGTGATACTTCTTTGCCAAGGGTTTTTTACCCATGTTTTCTCAAGCGTTTGTTTAAAGCCTGTCGGGATATACCAAGGAGACGGGCGGCCTGGCTCTGATTATTGTCCGAGCTCGTCAGTGCCTCACCAATGGCATATTCCATGAGTTCTTCAAGGCTCGGGAAGCGACCGAAAAGAGAGATGAGGGAAGGCGTAGCCGAAACATTTTCGATATTGGAAGAGATCGGGGCGATCAGCCGTCCGGAGATGAGACCTTCTTCTATCTTGCCGCCGTCACAGCGGGCAACGGCATCAACGATATAGGCCTTTAACTCTCTGATGTTTCCCCAAAAGGGATGATGCAGCAGCAGGTTCATTGCCCGGTCGCTGATCGACGGGGTTGGTTTGTGCATGGCGGCGGCCGCCTCCGCTGCCAGAAAGGCAACGAGGGCGGGGATATCTTCGCGCCGTTCGCGCAGCGGCGGCAGGCGGATGAGATGGGTGCTCAGGCGATAATAAAGATCCATACGAAACTCGCCGTCCCGGCCGGCCAGCATGGTCAGATCCTTATTGGCGGCGGTAATGATCCGGGCATGACACTGCTTCGGCTGGTCGGAGCCGAGCGGATAGTAGATATTTTCCTGCAGGAGACGGAGCAGTTTAACCTGCGACATCTCGCTTAAGTCGCTAATTTCATCGAGAAAAATGGTGCCATCCGCGGCCTTTTCAATGAGTCCGGAACGGACGCCGTCAGCTCCGGTATAGGCTCCTTTGGCATGGCCGAACAGGGTATCGGAAAAAAGGGTGTCGTCCAGTCCCGAAACATCGACCGCTACGTAGTTGCCCACAAGACCGCTGATTTCGTGGATAGCTTTGGCAATAAGTTCCTTACCCGAGCCGGTTTCCCCGAGGATCAGGGTGGGCATGCCGCTGGTGGCTATGGATTCGATATACTGGAAGATCGACAACATGCCCGGACTGCGGGTGACAATGCCCTCAAAGGCCTTATGGCGCGGGGCATCTACGGCAAACGAAATACCCTTCAGCGACATGACTTCGTTGCGCAGCAGGCTGATCTCCAGGGCGTTGCGCAGGGCGGAGCTGAACATCTTCAGGTCGATGGGTTTTACCAGGTAATCGTGGGCGCCGAGGCGGAGACATTCGACCGCGGTTTCGATCTCGGAATTGGCGGTAATGATGATCACCGGCACTTGAGGGTGGCGAGTCTTCAGCTCCCTGAGGACATCCTGGCCGGTCATGTGCGGCATGTTGAGGTCAAGAAACAGGACCGGTGACTGCATCCCCGCAAGGGTCGCCGAGACCTTCCGGCTGTCGCTCTGGGTTACCACTTTTTTAATGCCCATGGAGGTCAGCAGGAGACTGTAGGCATCAAGATCCGAGCGTTCGTCATCGACCAGAAGGATGTGGCAATTTTCCATTTCCGAGGTGATCATATTTTTCAGCCAACCATTTTCTTCAAGGTAATCATGAACCGTGCTCCATCCGCGGTATTTTCCGCTCGCAGTTCTCCTTCCATCTCTTTTTCAAGAATCATTTTCGACATATAGAGCCCCATGCCGGTACCCGAAGAGGTGCCCTTGGTAGTGTAATAGGGATTGAAGATCTTCGGTAGGAGATGCTCAGGAATACCACCGCCGCTATCGCTAATCTCAATAATGGCTCCATCGTTGTCCCCGGAGACGATAATGTCGATAGCGCGGGCGGTCGAGCCGATTGTTCTCGCGAAATTTTCAAGGATGGCATCCTTGGCGTTAGCGAGGATATTGACAAGAACATGGATGAATTCGCCCTCGTAACCGAAAACGATGAGGGAATTGGAACCGGTCATGTTTTTCACGGTCAGGTTGATGCTGTTATGGCGCATCTGTGCCTCCATGAACTTTACGGCACTGATCACCGACTTGAGGATATCGACCGGCCCCTTGGTTTTCGACGGCTTAAAGAAGTTGCGAAAATCGTCAATGGTTTTCGACATAAAGGTGATTTGATCGCCGGCTCCGGTGACCACCCGCTCAATAACTTCCTTGGACAGCACGGAGTTATAATAGGCTGCCTGGAGACTGGAAATATAGGTGGAAAGGGTATTGAGCGGTTGTCGCCACTGGTGCGCAATGGCCCCGAGCATTTCGCCGACGGCGGCCATTTTTTGGGCCTGCATCAGTTGCATCTCGGCATCAACGCGTTTTGAGATATCGCGAATGCTCGACAATACCAGATCGCGATTCTTCAGCCTGAAACTGGTAAGGCTCACCGAGGCCGGGAACTCAAGGCCGTCTTCGCGGATAAAGGACCAGCGGAAGACATTCTGCTTGCCGTTACGGGAGTCCTGGATGATTGTTGCCAGCTTTTCATCGCTGCGCGAACCGTCCGGTTGCAATTCCGGTGAACAATCAAGAATGGTTTTATTCAGCAGGCGTTCGCGAGATAACCCGAACATCTCAACTGCCTTCTGGTTGCATTCCACATAGGCAAGATCATTGCTGATAAGAATGGCATCATTGGCGACGTTGAAGAGCGTTTTGTAATAGGTCTCTACCTCCATTCTTTTGGTGATATTCCACTCAAGGTCGCGGCTGATCCCGGAGAGCTCTTCCCGGTGCTGCTGCACTGCCGTACTACCGCTTGTTGAAAAGAAAAAGGACAATACTGCTGCCGCCAAGACCGAGGAGAACTATGAAGAGGAGGATGCCGAGGAGTTTCAGGACAATCTCCATGGCAAAAACCATGGTGGTTTTTCGAGTCAGGGAATAGGCCTCATCTCGGGGAACGGTGACACAGAGAAACCATTCTGAACCACTTATCTGTTTTGATGCTAAGATATGCTCACGACCATCTGTACTTCGATAGAAAATGGTGCCGTTGTCGGTGCTATTGAAGGTGCCGACCTTGTTTTCCAGCTCCGGCTCGACGACCTGCAATCGTGCCCGCATGACATAGTCCTTGTTCGGATGAACGATGATTGTGCCGCTCTTTTTTCGACGATAAAAGCAAAGCCGGATTCACTTTGTTTATAATTGAGGACATTTTCGACAAGGGTGTCGAGGACCGTGTCGGCCCCTATTACGCCGACAAATCTGCCATCGGCATAGAGTGGTTTGACCAGAGCAATGACCAGTTCATTGGTCACCATGTCGATATAGGGGGTGGTGAAGCTGAGGGTTTCGGTCTCAATCGCCCTTTTATACCAGGGTCGGTTGCGGGGATCATACCCTGGCGGAGGGAGCCATCTGGCGCCATCGATCAGTTCACCCTCCGGGGTGCCGACATAGACATCGGTGAAATGGCCGGCCTGCATGGCCATTTGCAGGGGGAGCATGGTGAGCGGATTTTGTCTAAGAGCTTCGACCGGTATGCAATTGGCGGCGGCCTCAAGGATCTTCATCTGTTGGTTCAGCCATATCTCAACGGTATTGGCAGCTTTGCCGGCGATATCCTCCTGTTGCGCTATGACGGTGCCCTCCACCACATGTTGGGTGATCCGGTAATTGACCAGCATTGCCACCAGGATCAAAAGAGCACAGAGGAGGATGATGGTTATTGTCTTTTTGCTGTTGTATTTCATGCAGAGCCTAAAAATGGTGATACGTTCAAGAATAATTCAGCAGTAAACCTTAATCGGGGAGCGAAAGAAAGGTGGATTTTCGCTTTTTGCCGGACGGAGAAAGGACATGCAGCTGAGGAGACAATGCTGCAATAATTGCGCCTGAAACCACATGCGTTGTCGGGTAAAACAGGACGGCATGGTTATTGCTCGATACCAGGCGTCTTTCACCTGAAGAACGTCGCGGCGATCATTGCCTAATACGGTATTCGGGCCGCGGATGTCATCGGCCACATTATCAAGGACCTGGTAATTCGGAGGATATTTGACCAGTCGGCGACGACCAGGGTTCTGGCCACCGGCCGGCGGCAGACGGTAATGCAGCATATTGCCAAAACCGGCAAGTACCTGCTGTCAACCGCTTCGCCGAGGTATGCTTGGCAACGATTGGCATCGATATGGCCGGCGATTCCTTCCGAGCCATCTTTAACGTGCCGGCCGATTTGTTCATCCCGGCTGGGAGCCGGCCGGAGACCATCAATGCCGGTAACTGGCAGAGTTTTTTTGAGAATTCTGGAAGAACGGGCGGAGGAGGCTAAGGAGATTTTCAGGCGCATCCGGAGGTCTGCGACCAACCATTGTATCGTCAGGCCATTCTCGAGCACCTGCCTGACATGCTGACGAAGGGCGATAGCCCTTTCCGGGACAGACTGGTGAGATTGCCGGAAAAGATCAAATTTGCCATCCTGGCGAGTGAAATCTCCTCGTCGATGGTGTATCACGGCAATAGGCAGGAGGCTTTTCTTGAAGCGGTGGTCGGACATCTGCAGAGGAGGGCAATGGCTTGTCGCCAGGCTCTGCACATTGAGATTCAAGAAGTTGGCGTAAATTTTGCAGTATGAGGATGAACCTATTTATTATCATGGTCCGGGCGCTCCGGACCGTTGTCAGCTGATATTTTTTTAAAACCGAGAGGAAGACCATGAATAGCCCACAGACCAACAGCAGTTTGCACGAACGTCGCAATAATGTTATCGCCAAAGGCAATGTCAGCGGCACCGACCGCTACATAGCCCACGCCAAGGGAGCGCTGCTCACCGATGTCGAGGGGCGGGAGTATATCGATTTTGGGGGCGGCATCGCAGTCATGAACGTCGGCCACTCGCACCCGAAAGTGGTTCAGGCAATAAAAGATCAGGCCGAAAAATTTACCCATACCTGTTTCATGGTGACCCCCTACGAGGGGCCGGTTCGGCTGGCGGAAAAACTCTGTGCCGCCGTTCCCGGGGATTTCCCCAAGGCGGTGATGTTTGCCAACAGCGGCGCCGAAGCGGTCGAGAATGCCGTGAAAATTGCCCGTTATTACACCAAAAAACCGGCGATCATTGCCTTTGAAAACGGCTTTCACGGCCGCACCCTGATGTGCATGACCCTGACCTCCAAGGTCAAACCCTACAAGCTCGGTCTCGGCCCCTTTGCGCCGGAAGTATACCGGATGCCGTTTGCCAACTGCTACCGCTGCCCCTATAATCTGCAATATCCGGGTTGCGGAGTGGAATGTGCCGACCGCTTGCAGGATTTCTTCATCAACTATGTACCGGCCGAGCAGACCGCCGCCATCATTTTTGAACCGGTGCAAGGCGAAGGCGGGTTTGTCGCTCCTCCACCCGAGTATTTCAAGAAACTGCAGGCCATCTGCCAGGCTAACAACATTCTCCTTATCGCCGATGAGGTTCAGACCGGTATCGGCCGCACCGGCACGATGTTTGCCATGGAACAATACGGCGTCGCCGCCGACATTACCACCGTCGCCAAGAGTCTCGCTGCCGGCATGCCGCTCAGCGCTGTGGTCGGCAGAAAGGAGATCATGGATAGCGTTCACGCCTCCGGCATCGGCGGCACCTATAACGGCAATCCGCTGGCCTGCGCCGCGGCCCTGGCGGTCTTTGACATCTTTGCCGAGGAAAATCTGCTGGAAAAAAGTAAAAAGCTTGGTAACAAGCTGCGGGAAACCCTGCATCTCCTGCAAAAGGAGAATGCAATAATCGGCGATGTGCGCGGTCTTGGGCCAATGATCGCCATGGAACTGGTGCAAGACCGCACAACCAAGGAACCGGCGGCGGCGGAAACCAAAGCGCTGGTAAAATTTTGTTTTGACCGGGGACTCATAATACTTGCCTGCGGTGCCTACGGTAACATCATCAGGTTCCTTATGCCGCTGGTGATTACCGAAGAGCAGCTTGATCGCGGCCTCGCTATCGTCGGCGACGGGCTTGCGGCAATTCGCTCATAATCCACAACCCCGATAAACGGGACTCATTTGAGTGCCCCCTTGAGGGGTATAAGTCACTTGCAAAAAAATCTTCGCAAAAAAACAGCAACGTTTTTGTAGGTGACTAAAAAGGAGAGACGATGTTCGGATTTTATAATCGTATTCTGACAATTGATCTCAGTGCCGGCACCTTCGTCATTGAACCCTTGGTGATGAAGTGCTGGCCCAGTCATTCGGTGGCAAGGGCTTGGCCACCCGCCTGCTTCTTGAACGTAACCCGGCCGGCGTCGATCCTCTGGCGCCGGAGAATCACCTCATCTTTGCCACCGGGCCATTTTGTGGTGGCAAGCTGTGGGGCGGAAGCCGCTATGGGGTGTTCACCAAGTCGCCGCAGACCGGATTTTATTCCGAATCCTATTCGGGCGGCAAGGTGCCCGAGGCGATCGACGCCACCGGTTTCGATGCCATTGTTCTGCACGGCAAGTCACCTCAGCCAACCGTGTTGTCCATTCATCCGGAGGGGGTTGATTTCCATGCTGCCGAAGAATTGTGGGGTATGGAGACCTTTGCCGCTGAAGAGGCGGCAGTCAAGCGTTTTGCCCACCCCGCTGAAGGGTATACGAAGCGTGGCGCAGTGGTCATAGGTCCAGCCGGAGAGAAACTTGTCCGTTACGCCATTATCGCCAATGATAAATGGCGTTGCGCCGGACGAACGGGAGTAGGGACGGTAATGGGGGCAAAACTGGTCAAAGCTATTGTCTTCCAGGGTGATCGGAAAAGGGCTTACGCCGATCCGGAAGGTGTCGCCGGATATGCCCAAAACTTTTCAAAGACCAACATGGAGCACCCAGGAGTCAAGGCCTACAAAAAGATGGGGACGACCATGATGGTCACCCTCATGAACAATGTGGGGGCTTTCCCGGCCAGATACTGGAACCAGGGATCCTGCGACCATGTGGAGGAGATCAGCGGCGAGCGCTATCATGAGGAGCACGAGGTCAAACCGCATGCCTGCGCCAAATGCTTCATGGCCTGCGGTCGCTTGACCAAACTCCGTAAAGGGCGGCACAAAGATCTGCAACTGGAAGGCCCGGAATATGAGACCATTTACTCTTTCGGCGGCTTGTGCATGATCACCGACATGGCGGAGATTGCCTATCTCAACGACCTCTGCGACCGTCTCGGGATGGACACCATTACCGCCGGCAACCTGTGTGCCCTGGTAATGGAGGCAAAAGCCAAAGGGCGGCTCGACTACCAAATTGAATATGGCGATGCCGACCAGGTCGCGGCGCTGATCGGCAAGATTGCCGCCCGTGAAGATATCGGCGACATCCTGGCAAACGGCATTATCTCTGCCTCCGAGCAATGGGGCCTCAGTGATCTGGCTATTCATGTCAAGGGGCTGGAGCCCGCAGGTTATGATCCGAGGGTTCTCAAAGGGATGGGCCTGACTTTCGGCACTTCGCCCCGAGGCGCCTGCCACCTGCGAACCACCTTCTATAAGCCGGAACTGTCGGGAATGATCGCGGCCGACCAAATTCAGGACAAAGCAGCGATGCTCATTGATTTCGAGAATCGCTTGAATATCTTCGACACCCTCGTTCTCTGTAGATTTTATCGGGATCTTTATCCCTGGGCGGAACTTTCGAAAGCCATCACTTTGGCTACCGGGCTTCCGGCGACTCAGGAGTACCTGGAGAAGATTGCCACCCGAATAGTCGATATGACCCGCCGATTCAATATCCGCGAGGGATTGCAGCCGGAGGATGACCGCCTGCCGCAAAGGCTGCACAACGAAAAGCTTCCGGACGGCAGGTCACTTACCGCTCCCGAGATGGAATACCTGCTTGGTGACTATTATCGTCTTCGCGGTTGGAGCAATCAGGGAATGCCGCAAGAGGTGGCAAGCGCGGCGATAGAGAGGTCGCGTTGCAGAGTGTAATTTGCGAACGAATTGTTTTCTCGTGCATAGAGAAAACTGGACGAGATGCAGTTATGGAAGCCATTTATCCCTGCCTTCCATCACCTTGATAATATGCATAATTGTTTGGTTGACCGGGGTTGCGACGCCATGTTGGACCCCCATTGCTACAACCCTGCCGGCGAAAATATCCACCTCGGTTTTTCTTCCTGCCTCGATATCCTGGAGCATGGAGGTCTTTCCTTCGGGAGCCAGGGTCGAGAGAACGGCGAGCCATTCATCGACATCTTTGTGACTCAATTTGACGGAAACTTCTGCAGCAAGCATGACGACTTCCTGCATCAATAACTGCATCAGGGCCAGCGCATCGGCTGACGACCGGAAGACGCCATAGGGCGCCCGCAATACCGCTGAAGCCTGGTTTACACCAACATTAATCATGAATTTCCACCACATGACCCGCTTAATATCGGTAGGAACTTCATTGGGAATGGCCGCCCGCGTCAAGGCTTCTTGAAGGCGGGGCACCCGGCCACCCCCGTCCTTTACGAGCCCTTCCCCAAAAATGATCTTTCCGGGCCTGGCATAGGTGAAATGATTTTTCTCCCGTACCGCATCAATACCAACCGCAATGGCATACACCATCTTGTCCATCCCGCAGACCGAGCCGATTATCTCTTCACTTTCAAGGCCGTTCATCACCGACAGAATGATCGTTTCCGTACCAACAACTGCTTTGATATTTTGCACAGCCCCGAGGAGATGGTGGTGTTTCAGGGCGACCAGGACGAGATCAACCCCTTCCTGAACTTCTTCCGGTTGCAGGACGGAAATGGCATAGGCTCTGCCGTTGACCGTCAACGGCTGGTTTTTCAGCCTATGGTACCTTTCCCCGGAAGCAAGAAAAAACACCGAGAAACTTCCTACATCGGTGAACATAGCGGCATAGGCCGCCCCCATGGCCCCGGCACCGACAATGGCGATGGTTTTGATCTTTTTGGTCTGCATAGTTACATCCTGGTTTTGCCAGGAATTGCGGTTCTGTTTACAAGTTCGCGGAGATAATTGAGCCATGTTTCCATGCCGTCGCCGGTTTTCGAGGCGAGGCACATCGTTCGGAGTTTAGGGTTGAGACGCAGGGCATCGCCAACCGCTTCCTGGACAGGGAAGTCAAAGTAGGGCAAGAGATCAGTCTTGGTCACCAGAAAGGTGTGTGAGCTGGTGAAGGCCTTGGGGTATTTCGCCGGCTTGTCAGGCCCTTCCGGAACGGAAACCAGCACCACTCGCTCATGTTCACCGAGATCGAAGGTCGCTGGGCACACCAAGTTGCCGACGTTTTCGATGAACAGCAAATCGATGTCCTCGCCGCCCGGTTCCTTCTGCAGGCGATGAAAACCCTTATGGATCATGGCCGCGTCGAGATGGCAGGCGCCGCCGGTGGTGAGCTGGATGACCGGCACCCCTTTAGCTCGGATGCGCAGGGCATCGCGCTCCGTTTCGATATCGCCCTCGATGACGCCGATTTTGATTTCGCCCTTCAGGGCGTCAATGGTCTGTTCCAGCAAAGTAGTTTTGCCGGAACCGGGACTGCTGATCAGATTGAGGGCCACCGCTCCGACTTCGTTGAAATGCTCGCGGTTGGCCTTGGCCAGGGCGTCATTGGCGGCAAACAGGCTGGCGTGAACGTCAACGGTTTTGGTATGGCTGTGGCCACTCTGGTGGGAGTGGGTATGACCATGCTCGTGATCATGGTCATGGCTGTGGTCGGAAGGGCTGGGGCAGCCGCAGGTATCACACATGTTGTAACCTCATCAATATTGATATGGGAGTAGTAATGATGTCATGGGAACGACGCAAATGCTTTTGGAGGTTGTTGCGGGAATCATTCCATTTCCACCTGAAGAAGAATGAGATCGTCGCCACCCTCAGGAAAAAGAGTGAGTTCCCGGCAGGTAGGGCAACTGTCAGGCCTTGGGCCGGCGGTGACAAGAACATTAGCGCAAGCAGAGCAAGTGTAACGTACCGTGGGTACGTTGACTTTCAGCTCAGCGCCACGAATCAGCTCTTCTTCGGAAGAAATGATATCAAAACCAAAGCGAAAGGAATCGACAACGACGCCGCACAGTGGCCCAATTTCCATGGTGACGCTGATGATTTTTGTCGCTTGGTTTTCGGCGGCAAGCTCTTTTAATTGTTGCACAAGGCCCTGCACTAAAGAAATTTCATGCATGATTAGATGGTACCTGTCGGAGGTTTCCGGACAACCTGTACGCCGAGATCGGCGAGACGTGCCAGGATCATTTCTGCAACTTCCACCTTACGCCCGGCAACTACCTCGGAGAGTTCCACGGAATCACCTAGATCTTTTGGGATAACCGTGTAGAATTCGACATGTTCCGGCGCCCGGTCACGGAGCTTTGATACCTCAAGGATTTCAAGAAAACCGAGTTGATGCGGCGACATGCGCATCTGAAAATTGCCGGCTTTGACATCTTTTAAATCGTAATAATGGAAGGAACCCGGTTCGCCGGCAATATCAACCACGTCGATGACAAAAATCGGATCACATTCCTCAAGAAAGGGACCCATATAGATGCCCGCGGTGCCGACATCCTGGATTTCCACCTGCTCGGGGAAGTCATAGTGCTCTTGAAGATAGTGCACAACATGCACACCGAAGCCTTCGTCGCCGACGATATAATTGCCGACCCCGGCAATGCCTATTTTCTTTTGAAGATTGGTCATTATACTCCTTGTTGAGCCGATTAACAGATACGTGGCAGGGGCAGGCCATGCAAGGGGGTAACAACCCTGGCGCCGCCGATCGGGGTGTTGATAACCACTCTTCCCGCTTTCCCGGCCGTAAGTTTGCCGATAATAGCCGCTTCCCGGCCCTCCGCTGTCGCCTGCATGACGGCCAGAGCTTTTTGCGCCTGATCACCGCTGACGATCGCCAGGCATTTCCCCTCATTGGCCAGATAAAGGGGCTCGAGTCCCAAAAGCTCGCAGGCCGCCCGCACTTGCGGGCGTATCGGCAGGGCCTCGTCGCTCAGTTCTATGGACAGTCCGCTGCTTTCGGCAATTTCGTTGAGGGTAGTGGCGACGCCGCCGCGGGTCGGGTCGCGGAGAGTGTGAACATCTCCAGGGAGCTCCCGGAGGAGTTTTTGCACCAGGGTATGGAGCGGCATGGTGTCGCTGTGCAGATCGCCCTGCACGGCGATGCCGGCACGTCGGGTCATGATGGTGATACCGTGATCACCGATAGTTCCGGAGACAATGACGGCGTCGCCCTCTTTGGCATTTTTTGAAGAAATATCAACATATTCGGAGACGAATCCGATGCCCGAGGTGTTGATGAAAATCTTGTCGCCTTTGCCCTTGGGAACGACTTTGGTGTCGCCTGTTACCACCGGGACCCCGGCCTCCCGGCAGGCTTCACTGATGGAGATTATGATTCGCTCAAGATCGTCCATGGCAAAGCCCTCCTCTAAGATGAGGCCAAGGCTCAGACAGTATGGAACGGCACCGCGCATTGCCAGATCATTGATCGTACCGTGCACCGCCAGTTTGCCGATATCGCCGCCGGGGAAAAAGATTGGATCAACCACGTAGCTGTCGGTGGTAAAGGCCAGGCGACCGGGTTTGTTGTCGAGGATAGCGCTATCTTCCAGGCTACGCAAGGTGCGGTTATCAAGATACTTGAGGAAGAGGTCGCTTATCAGCTGCTGGCTTGCGAGACCGCCACTACCGTGGTCGAGTAAGATTTTTTTCCCGGACATTCCTATTGTATCCTCAATTTATTGGTTCTAATTATTCATCCTGACCGTATTTGTGGTAAGCAGCACAGGTACCTTCACTTGACACCATGCAGGGACCAATGGGGTTGGAAGGAGTGCAGCGACTGTTGAAGAGGGGGCATTCTCTCGGCGTATTCATACCCTTGAGAATGTTGCCGCACAGACAACCTTTTGGTTCCTTTGCTTCGGGCAGAGTTATATTGAGGCGGACCTCGGCATCAAAGGCTGCGTATTTGTCACGAATTTTTAGGCCGCTCAAAGGGATGCGGCCAAGGCCGCGCCAATCCATATCGGCGGGTTCAAAGATCTCTGCGACCATTTTCGCGGCGCGTTGGTTGCCTTCCCAGGCAACGGCCCGGGGATAGACGTTCTCCACCTTGATGTCGCCCGTGCCTATTTGTCTCGCGAGGAGGATGAGGCTTTTCAGGAGATCGGCGGTTTCAAAGCCGCCAACGACACAGGCCAGATGGTATTTTTTGGCGAGGGGCTCCCAGGCCCCGGCGCCGATAATCGAGGAGACGTGGCCGGGACACAGCAGGCCATCGATCTGTAGGGCTGGATCGCTGAGCAGGGCCTCCATCGGCGCAGGCATGGTCTTTTGCGTGGAAAAAACCACGAAATTTTTGATATTACTGTTTTTTGCAGCAAGGATTGTCGCGGCAATTCCCGGAGTGGTGGTTTCAAACCCGACGCCGAGAAAAACCACCAGTTCACCCGGATTGTTGATAGCCAGATCAAGGGCATCCATCGGCGAATAAACGATTTCCACTTTCGCGCCTCGGGAGCTGGCCTCGGAAAGCGAGCCTTGGCTGCCGGGAACCCGAAAAAGATCGCCAAAGATTGCGACCCGCACCCCGGGCCGATCGGCCATGCCGATAAAGGCGTCCATATGGGAAGCGGAGGTGACACATACCGGACAGCCGGGACCGGATACCAGTTCCATGCCATCCGGGAGAATGGATCGTATGCCGTTACGGAAAATGGCCATGGTATGGGAACCGCATACTTCCATGACGCGCAACGGCTTGGTTACCGCCCGGCGCAATTCTTCTACGAGCGGCTTGGCCAAAGAGCTGTCACGGTATTCATCGAGATATTTCATGATGTGCCTTTATCAAGAGAGCAGTTCTTCCGGTGTGTTTTCGGCCAGTTCACGGAGGAGGGCAATATTTTTCAAAGCCTCTTCCTCAACCAGGGAATGGATGGCAAAACCTGCGTGAATGATCACGTAGTCGCCGACAGCAGGCCAGTGGTCAACGATATCGAGGCGAATCTGTCTGCCGATTCCATCGGCATCGACGGTGGCTATCTGGTTTGTAGTGAAATCGTCGGGATCACCCTGAACACTGGTGACCCTCATGGGAATTGCGAGACACATGTCGCAGACCTCCTATTATTGTCTGACCAAAAGAAACCGCGCCGTCGTTAACCGGCAGCATATTTCCAGTAAAAACCTGAAGTTCAATGGCTGTAAGAGCATGGAGAAGGCCTTCCAGCAGGAGGCTATTTTGCATGCAGCCGCCGGAAAGAACAACGTGCTTGATGCCGGTCTGCTGAGAAAGTTTGCCGAGGAGCATGGTAATACTGCTGATAAGCACACTGTGAAAGCGCCAAGCAATGGTTGCCGGTGCTTCGCCTCCGGCTATTCCATCGAGAACCAGTTTAACAAATTCCGGGCAACTAATCTCCCATTTTCCTTCGGTTAGGTTGAGAAAAGCTGGTAAGTTACTGTGCGAATTAGGCAAAATATCTTCGCGCCAGGACGGATCGCGGCCTTTTTTCGCGAGCGCCTCCAGTTCCATGGCCGCCTGGCCCTCGTAGCTGATATTCCAGCGGATACCGAGTAGGGCGGCGACAGCGTCGAACAGTCGGCCGCAGCTGGAGGTGAGTGGGCTATTAAAGCCGGCTCTTAGCATGGATACGATGGTAGTAACGGTACTGCTATCCAGGTGCGCCATTGTCGGTGGAATTCGGGCGGAGACAGCCTCGGCTCCGAAGGTCTGATACAGGGCGGCGATGGCCATGCGCCAGGGCTCTGCGGCGGCCGCATCGCCTCCCGGCAGATGGAGGTGGCTGAGATGGCCGAGGCGGTGGTAGGCGGTGAGTTCGGTGCGAAGAATCTCACCGCCCCAGATGGTCCCGTCATCGCCAAGACCGGTGCCGTCAAGAATCACCGCAAGAACCGGTCCGGTCAGACCATGTTCGGCCATGACCGCCACGGCATGGGCGTGGTGATGCTGGACCGGGTAGAGAGGCAGATTCCGACTGGCGGCATAGCGGCTGCTCAGGTAATCGGGGTGCAGATCGCAGGCAACCGCCTCGGGTTCAAGCTGCAAAACCCGACACAGGTGGTCAATCGATTCAACATAAAAGTCGTAGGAATCAAGATTATCGAGGTCGCCGATGTGTTGACTGGGAAAGACGCGGTTCTCCCTGCCAAGACAAAAGGTATTTTTCAGTCCGGCGCCGCAACCGAGGATTTTCGGAAGTTGCAGGGAAACATGCAGCGGCGAGGGGACAAAGCCCCTGGCCCTTCGCAACACAAGAGGTAGATCGCCGACAACTTTCATGACAGAGTCATCGACCCGGGTGACTATTTCTCGGTTGTGCAGAAGGAAATAGTCGGCGATGGAACCAAGTTTTTGCAATGCATCGTCGTTGCCGTTGCAGATGGGGGCGCCGCTGGCGTTGCCTGAAGTCATAACCAGGGCCTTCGGGCAGTCCGCCATCTGAAAAAGCAGGTGATGCAGTGGGGTATAGGGCAGCATGACACCGATTTCATCGATGCCTGGGGCAAGGTTTTGGGCAAGACTGGTGTCTGCTCGTTTTTGCAGGAGGACGATGGGATGTGCCGGAGAGGTAAGCAGTGTCTCTTCCTGCGCACCATAAACGCACAACGTGTTGAGCGACGCCAGGTCGCGAACCATAATTGCCAGGGGTTTGTCGGGTCGGCCTTTTCTTTCCCGGAGAAGGGCTATGGACGAAAGCGAACAGCCGTTTACGGCGAGATGAAAACCGCCCATGCCTCGGATAGCGAGAATCTTGTCATTTTGTAACAGAGAAGCGGCGTCGGCAAGCGGATTGGCGGAGACAATGAGATCGCCGGTGCGCGAATGCAGGCTGATGGATGGGCCGCAGACCGGGCAGGCGTTCGGTTGGGCGTGAAATCTTCGGTTGGTCGGATCGTGATACTCGTTTTCACAATTGGCACAAAGAGCAAAAACCTGCATTGAGGTCTTTGGTCGGTCGTACGGGATCTGCTGAACGATGGTGAATCTCGGCCCACAATTGGTACAGTTGATAAACGGATAATGAAAGCGCCGATCGGCGGGATCGAGCAGTTCCCTCAGGCAGTCATTGCAGAGGGCGACATCCGGCGGGATTGCAGTGTTGGCCGAACCACAGGCTTTACTTGGAAGTATGGAAAAAGGTTCGGTCGGCAAAGGTCCGGCCAAATCCCTGGTCAGAATCTGAGATATCCGCGCCAGCGGCGGGGCATCGGTGCTGATGGCGGCAATAAAAAAATGAAGCCTGTCGCTTGGCCCGGCGGCCGTGATGACCACCCCGTCACCGGTGTTGGTCACCGTGCCGGTTATCCCAAAACGACAGGCTAAATTGTAGATGAAGGGTCGAAATCCTACGCCCTGAACCGTACCTTGGACAAGTATTTCGACCCCTTGCCGCTTATGCTTTGTGCTTGAATTTAACACCGGTAAATATAGAGGAAATGAGTCCCTCCGGCTCTTTTGTGTCATTCCATATAGTGAGATAGATATGGATGACCGCAAAGATCATAAACCACCACATGAGAATGTGGTGGAGATACCGGGCAAATGCCTGACTGCCAAAAATCGTCACACCCCAGCCGGCCCAGAACGTGGCCTCTGGGTAAAGCATAAAGAAACCGCTGACGATCATGAAGATCGCCACGAAAAAGGTGAAGAGATAGGTAAGGCCGGCGAGAATATTATGGCCGAGCCGCGAGTCATGTTTGTCGCTGATATAGCTGTACTGCAACAGGGTCATGAACAGGTTGTTGATATTTCTGCCGGTAACCGGCAGAATATCGAGTACTCTTTCTTGGGCGTTGCCGAAGATGTAGAGAAACAGCCTGATCGCCACCGCTGCGGAAAAGGTATACGCTGCAATAAAGTGAATGTAGCGCATGGTTGCCATGGGGAAGCTTGCGCTTCCTTCAATCATGGTATTCGTCCATGGGTTGTTGATGTAAAACCCTGTCACTACCAGAAACACGATAGACAGAGCAAACATCCAGTGAAACAGCCGAAGCAGTATGCTCCAGCAATGATGTTTTTCGTATGTTGCCATTCTAGTACCTCCTGCGGTTTGAGCCGGAAAGAAAAGTTTTTAAGTGTTTGTGAAGCGAGTTTACATTACTTTCACTTTCACTACTTCTTTCCCTTCCGGATCGAGCATATGTACGGCACAGGCTATACAGGGATCGAACGAATGGATAGTACGAAGAACCTCCAGGGGTTTTTCCGGATCAGCTATCGGATTGCCGACAAGTGATGCTTCGTAGGGGCCGAGCTGGCCTTTTTCATCCCGGGGACCGGCGTTCCAGGTGGAAGGAACAACACACTGGTAATTCTTTATCTTGCCGTTTTCGATAACGATCCAGTGTGACAGCAGGCCGCGAGGCGCCTCATGGACACCGACTCCACGCTGCTCACCCTTCGGATATGACCAAGGAGTGAAGATTTCCAGATCCCCGGAAGCAATATTGTTGACCAAGAGGTCCCAATGTTTGAGGCAGAGATCGGCCATCATGCCGGCACGCACGGCGCGGGCAGCGTGACGTCCGATAGTACCATGCAGGGCTTCCGGACCAACTTTGGCACCGGCGACTGCACTGACTCGACCGAGGAAATCGTTGACACTCTTGACGGTCAGCTCATGGCCTTGGGCATAACCTACAACCATTTGTGCCAGCGGCCCAACCTGCATCGGTTTGCCTTGGAAGCGAGGTGCTTTCAACCAGGTGTATTTGCCATCGTCCTGGAAATCGGTGTATTTCGGATCGGTTGTAGACTCCCAAGGATGTTTCGACCAGTTGCCGTCGTACCAGGCTTTGGCGATTGATTCTTGAACGTTTTCTTTAAAATATGGATCGGCATGAATGTCGATCTTTTTAATGGTTTTTAAATCCCCGCCGAATACGGTTCCACCCGGCAGATCTGCTTTAGTGCCTTCTCTATTAAGGAACATGTCGGGTGCGGCCAGGTAATTGGTAACACCTGCGCCGTAAGGAATCCAGGCTGCATAGAGAGCACCGACGGCAACAACGTCGACCATATACACCATCTTAATGAAGGACTGTACTTCCTCAACGAGCTGCTTGATGAAGTAGAGCCGTTCCATGGTGACGGCGGTTTGGTTGTCGGGATTAACGTTGGTGGTGACACCGCCGACGGTGAGGTTCTGGACATGTGGGTTCTTGCCGCCGAGAATGGCCAAGGCCTGGGTGGCTTTTCTTTGATAATCAAGGGCTTCCAAATAATGAGAAACCGCCATGAGGTTGGCCTCCGGTGGCAGTTTCATGGCTGGATGACCCCAGTAGGCATTGGCAAAGGGGCCAAGCTGGCCGCTGGCAACTAGTGTCTTCAACTTCTCTTTCACAGCAGCAAAACGCTTGGGGCTGTTGCCAGGCCAGTCGGAAAGGCTGTCGGCAAGTTTGGCGGTGGCAACCGGATCGGCACTGAGAGCTGAGACTACATCAACCCAGTCAAGGGCAGAAAGGGCGTAAAAATGGACAATATGGTCATGCAGACAATGGATTGACTGCACCATGTTTCGGATGAGCTGGGCGTTCTGGGGGATAACAATGCCCAGAGCATTTTCAACGGCCCGAACGGACGCAAGGGCGTGAACCGTGGTGCAAACACCGCAGATACGCTGGACAAAAGCCCACGCATCGCGGGGGTCACGGCCTTTAAGAATGTTCTCAAGACCGCGGTACATCTGGCCGGAGGACCATGCCTTGGTGACCTTGCCTCCATCTACTTCGATATCTACTCTTAGGTGACCTTCGATCCTGGTTATAGGATCAATGGTGATTCGCTGAGCCATGTGTGAAACCTCCAAATAGTGACTACCAGACTAAGGAAAATGATTATTTTCCGAACGCCGGTAAAATTTTATCAATTGCTAATCATTCAAATGGGCAAAAACTTTTGGCATTATTCTTCGCTTTTGCCCTTAATCAGCCTTTTGCCTATTCCCACTGCGGCATGGATACCGACTGCGGCGGCGGTTACCCCGAGTACGGTTTTGCCAACCTGATCAGCGCTGTCGATGATTCCGCTGGCCGGGATTTTTACATTTGGCAGTCTCTCGTAGAATGGAGTCATGGTATCCCAGAAATTCGGTTCGGTACAACCGAGGCAGCCGTGGCCAACACTTACCGGCCAAACATCGACGTCGTTAAAGCGAACCGCCGGGCAGTTGGCGAAGGTCTCTGGGCCTTTGCAGCCGACTTTGTACAGGCAATAGCCCAGTTTGTGGGATTTATCACCGTATACTTCAACGAAACGGCCTTCATCAAAATGCGCACGACGCTCGCAATGGTCATGAATTCTTCTGCCATAGGCAAAGAGCGGACGGTTTAGGCTGTCAAGGGCGGGAAGTCTCTTGAAGGTTAGATAGTGGAGAATGGTGCCAAGGAAGTTAATGGGGTTTGGCGGGCATCCTGGAATATTGACGATCGGTTTACCACTCACCAGTGCCTGTACGCCAACAGATCCTGTTGGGTTTGGGGCTGCAGCCTGAACTCCGCCGAAGGTGGCACAGGTGCCGATAGCGATAATTGCCGTTGCCTTGGGAGCGACTTTTGCGAGGATTTCCATGGCGGTCTTGCCGGCGATTTTACAATAGATGCCGTTATCCTTGGTAGGTATTCCACCTTCGACGACCAAAATAAAAGGATGTTTGTCGACGGTGTCGTGCAGATTCTGCTCGGCCTGATGGCCGGCGGCAGCCATGATTGTCTCGTGATAATCAAGGGAAATTATATCGAGAAGCAGGCGAGCCAGATCCGGGTGTGAGGAGCGCAGGAGACTTTCCGTGCAGCCCGTGCATTCCTGGAAATGAAGCCAGATAACCCGTGGTCGTTCGGCGGTTGCCGCCGCTTCCACGAGTTTCGGGATCATAGCTTCGGACAGCCCTAATGCGGCTGCAGCCATTGTGCATCCCTTGAGGAACCCACGCCGATCAATCTGCGGTTCCAGAGTTTTGTTAACCGTGTCTGCCATATCAACCTCCTCTTGCTGTGTGACAACAAATGTGCGCCAATGCGCGGTTGCTCCGGCAAAAGCGATGCCGAAGAAGTGAATAAAAAGAAAAAAAGAGAAAAGAAAAAAGGTAAAGCCGGCCAGCTTTGGTATTTCTGAACATCGACCCCCGCTGTTGCCGTTCCTTACTGAAAAAATCTTGAAACGTCAAACGGAGGGAAATTCTGCGGTTGGAAGCAAATAAGTACTGAATAATAAAAGGAAAAACAATTGAGAGTGGGGCCAATATTGATAAACAGACTGAACACCACAATGGTTGGATCTGGTTGGTATCTTGGTGTGACCACTGCGCGCTATTAGTATGACGATAAGATGAGCAAAATGTTCGGCATAAACAGCGCTTAAAGTATTTTATCACCATTGTGCAAAGAGTGCGGCAATGTTTATAGCAGAAACACAAAAAGTACTTGTGCGAACGGTCTTTATTGACTGTTGGGTGGCAAAAACTACCACCTTTGTAGTATCAACGCAAGCGCAAATTCGCCATTTCTAGAAGCTTTATGCTGATTTTGCGACAACCGGAGTTGGCGGGGCACAAGATGCACAATTTCTTGTCTGGAAGGATGCAGTTTTGCGCATCCTTTGCACAATCAAAGGTTACTGGTCAGTTGAAAAAGTACAGCTGGGCTTACGACTTCTCTGTCGATAGAGGAGGAATGGCAGTGATTCCGCTGGGTGTGCAATTCGGGGTAATTGAGATGTCCACATATCTAATATCTATAGACAGGGAATGAGTGACTTGATGCGGCGGTGCAAGAAAAAACCAAAATCTATTTTTTAAACCCGAAAATACCACCCTTTGCTTTTGAAGAAAAGGCTGGTTTGCATTGAGGAGGAGGGAGCTTTTCCGCCGCCGGCGCAATCCGGCGAGGAGTGGTTTGGGAAATTTCAGGGAGCTGCGGTGGAGCATCAGTAATGAGGATTCGATCGTCGATTGGCTCCCCGGTGAAGGCCTCCGTGTAGAAATGATAAAAGAGCATGGTTTTTTTAAAATAACTTTTCCGCTTCAACCATTTGGGCCAATCGTTCGCCGTTTTATTGTGAATTACCAGGGAGAGATTAATCAGGAGGCTGACCATTTCCTGGCGGAGTGAGCGCCGCAGGTTGAGATCGACGCCGATGGTTCGGTCGATTTCGTCACGAATTTCCTTGGCCAATTGAAACAGAGCATTGCTCTTTCTGAATGTACTATAAAGTTGCCAGCGAGTCTCTATCCAGGGAATAAGGATAAGAGCAAATAAAAAGAAATCAGGTTGACGGTGGTTATTTTGGCTGACTGCCAGGGCATTGGCGCGGTCAATAGTCTGGAAAAGTCTCGCCAGCAGCTCTTTCGGCTTATTAATTGCATCGGCACTCTTTAACAAGGTTTTACGGTAGAACGGGAAAAGATTGGCGAAAATTCCCGAATCGGCGGCAAGCAAAAACCATTGATACGCTGCGCCATCGTAAAGATCCTTGAGGAATTCGTCACGCAGCCGGGATGGAGGGCAGAGACGGAGTTTGTCACTGTGGGTGCAGATGGCTTTCCAGGTAGCATTTTCAATAGAAAAGTTACTTCTTGCGGCGTGGCGGATAGCCCGCATCATTCGTACCGGGTCTCGACCGATCCTGCGGGCAGGCTCGCCTCCTATTCTGATTATGCCCCGCTCAAGATCCTCAGTCCCCCCCACATAATCAATAATTGTGCCCGTTTTAATTTCATAAAACAGCGAATTAATAGTAAGATCGCGGCGCCTGGCATCTTCACTCAAGGTTCCGAAGGTATTGTTGGGGGCAAGCACCTCTTCCGGTCCATCTAGATCATATTCGCTGAGTGATCGCAGGGTGCTGATCTCGATGGTTTTTCCGGCCTTAAAAAAGACCTGGACCAGACGGAAACGTCGGCCGATGGTGTTGCTGTGGGGGAACAATTTGCGTAGCTGGCCGGGCCGTGCATCGGTACTGATGTCAAAATCCTTCGGAGTATTTCCGAGATACAGATCACGAACTCCACCGCCGACAAGGTAGCCGGCAAAACCGGCATCGGCGATTTTTCTCAGAACAAAAAGTGCGTCCTGATCGATTTTCTCGGGAGTGATGGAATGCTCTTCGGGGGGGATGATGCGGGCAAATAGTGCGGGTACCGAAACTTCCGGCGCGGTGTCTTCTTCTTTTAAAAAATCCATAGGTAGACTCGAATCGGTCAGGTTGCCGGGCTGAATCCTAGACCCTCTTTATACACAGCTTCCGCTTGTTCCTTGAATTGTTTGAAAATTTCCGAAACTGAAAGTATTGAATTCATTTTGTAGGTATTTTCTCCGGAGAATATAAGACCATCCCTGGTATTGCCATCGCGTGCCATCATCAACCGTTCGTTGATACAATAGTGGTGATCGCACTTTTTCAGACACACCTGGCGGCACCTTTTGGTACTGACATCCTCTCCGGCATTGACAGCCTTTACGAAGGGATTGTTTATGGCTCGACCCGGCATGCCGACAGGGGATGAGGTGAGAACAATGTCCTCCTTTTTGGCATTCAGATAGGCCTGTTTATAGTCGTCGGAGATATCGCATTCCTTACTGAGCACAAAGCGGGAGGCGATTTGAATGCCATCTGCACCGTATTGATCCATCATTTCCGCCATTTCATAGCCGTTGGTGAGGCCGCCGGCGGCAATCAGCGGGATCTTTTTAATAACTTCGCGAATAGGAGGGAAAATTTCGCGCAGGGGCCGGTCGGTACCAAGATGACCACCGGCTTCTTTAGCCTCAACAATGATCGCTGCGGCACCGAGCTTTTCGGCGAGTTTGGCAAGGGTAGGTGAACTGACGATCATGACTATCGGGGTATTACTTTCCCGGCCGATTTTAAATATATCCCGGGAAAAACCGGCGCCGGTGATGATCATGTCGATGCCGGCATCGATGGAACTTACTACCAGCTGGTAAAAATCCTTCATGGCATACATGATATTCACCGCGACGACACCCTTGGTGGCGGCCTTTGCCTTCTTGATGTCGGCACTGAGTTCCTCGGGTGGTAAACCGGAACCGCCGATAACCCCGATCCCGCCGCACTCGGCAACAGGAACGGCAAGTGCGGAAGTTGATACGCGGATGGACATGCCGCCTTGAATTAACGGAAATGAAGCAGTAAACGGGCCGATTTTCAATGAAGGTAACTTCATGCGGGAAGAGCTCCTTGTAAATGTGCATTAACGGTAAGAAAGCAGATAATGCATCGATTGCCGGTATTTGTCAAGAACAGTGTGTGCGACACCGCTGTTTAACAAATGTCCGGTGAGGATAGGAAAAAAGGGCAGATGGGTAATTAAAATCGGAGGGTGAAGAAGGGTGATTGATGGCGGCGCCTTGACAAAACGCCAGCATTGCGGTTAAATTTAACATTTTTGCGTGTGCAGATAGATGATTCGGGAAGAATCCTCATGTGTATCGTTTATTTCTTTTCCGTAGGATCGGAAAAGAGAATTTTTTATCGTTGGAGACTGTTGTGAAAATTCAGGCCCTGAAAGGGTTTAAGGATATTGTGCCAGGTGAAGTTGAACTCTGGCAATATCTTGAAAAGGTGGCACGGGATATTTTTGAGCGTTTCAATTTCCAAGAAATCCGACTGCCTATTCTCGAAGAAACCGAGCTTTTTGCCAGATCCATTGGCGAGGCCACTGATATTGTCGAAAAGGAGATGTATACCTTTGTCGACAAGAAGATCACCATGCGCCCGGAGGCGACCGCTTCCCTGCTGCGTGCCTATATAGAACATGGCATGTATGTACAGAAGCCGGTGCAGCGGCTTTTCACCATCGGACCGATGTTTCGCCACGAGCGTCCCCAGAAAGGACGGCTCAGGCAATTTCATCAGATGGACATTGAGGTTTTGGGGTCGGAGAATCCGCGGGTCGATACCGAACTCATGGCGATGGGGGCGATGCTTCTCGGTGAATTGGGGCTATCGGTCAGCCTTGAAGTGAATTCCCTGGGGTGTCCGGAATGCCGGCCCGAATACCGCAGGCAATTGATGGCTTATATCAACGATCGACAGGGCGCCTTATGTGGCGACTGCAAGCGCAGGAGCAGCACTAATCCACTGCGGGTACTCGATTGCAAGGTACCCGCCTGCCGGGAGCAGATGCAGGGTGCCCCGGCCCTGCAAGACCATTTGTGCGCCCCCTGCACCGATCATTTCGCAAAGGTCCAGGCCGGGCTCAAGCAGTTGAACGTTGACTATAGCCTCAACAAATTCATGGTCCGCGGCCTCGATTATTACTGCCGCACCACCTTTGAATTCATTACCACCGATCTTGGGGCGCAGGCGGCAGTCGCTGCCGGCGGCCGCTATGACGGGCTTATCGAAACTCTTGGTGGTCCGAAAAATAGTCCGGGCATCGGCTTTGCCATGGGTATGGAACGGTTGGTTCTTCTGTTGCAGCAGCGGGAAAAAGGCTTTTTGCCAACTGACGAGATAGACCTGTTCGTCGCCGGAGTCGGCGAGAATGGCAGCTATACCGCTTTTGCACTGGCCCATGCTCTGCGGGCTAAAAAATTGAAGATCGCCATGGATCATGAAGGCCGGAGCTTGAAAAGTCTGATGAAACAGGCGCACAAGGCCGGCGCGCGATTTGTCCTGATAATCGGCGATGCCGAGCTTCTGTCGGGCAAGGGAGTGCTACGCAATATGGCAACCGAGCAGCAGCAGGAGATTCTTCTGGATGCCGGCGCTATTGTCGGGCAAATACCGGAGCGAGGACATAAAAAGTAATTTTTTCCTACTGCCTAGGAAAATCTGAATGATCCATGTGATTCACCGAACCTGGGCAACACTATAAATTATAAATTTAACATATTGAGTACTTATGGAATCGATGGGAAGTTTGAGCCGGACGCATTTTTGTAATGATCTCGGGGTCAAGAATGTTGGTGAGCAGGTAACGCTGATGGGTTGGGTTCTCCGGCGGCGCGACCATGGCGGGGTAATTTTTATAGATCTTCGCGATCGCCACGGTATTACCCAGGTGGTTTTTAACCCGGAGATCAATCCCGAGGTTCATGCCAAGGCGCATCAGGTCCGCAGCGAGTGGGTGCTGGCAATCCAGGGTCGGGTCGAGGCCAGGCCGGGCGATATGGCTAATCCGAAACTTGCCACCGGAGCGATAGAGGTTCTGGTCAGTGACCTGCGTCTTCTCAACAGCAGCGAGACTCCGCCGTTTCCTTTGGACGAGGATGTTGAGGTGTCGGACAACCTTCGCCTACAATACCGCTATCTGGATCTGCGGCGACCGGAAATGGCCGCCAATCTGGTTATGCGCCACAAGGCAGTCATGGTTGTTCGTAATTATCTCAACGATAACGGTTTTCTTGATATCGAAACTCCGATGCTCACCCGCTCCACCCCCGAGGGTGCCCGCGACTATTTGGTACCCAGTCGGGTCAACGCCGGGAAATTCTACGCCCTGCCGCAGTCGCCGCAACTCTTCAAGCAGTTGCTGATGATTGCCGGAATGGACCGCTACTACCAGATCGTCAAGTGCTTTCGCGACGAGGATCTGCGGGCCGATCGCCAGCCGGAGTTCACCCAGATAGATATGGAGCTCAGCTTTGTCGATGAAGAACAGATCATGGCCATCAACGAAGGAATGATCGCCAAGGTGTTCAAGGAGACCCTCGGTCTGGATCTTGCCCCACCGTTTCCGCGTCTCACCTTTGCCGAGGCGATGGACCGTTACGGCACCGACCGACCGGATGTTCGCTTTGACATGGAGTTGGTCGATCTCACTGCCATTGCCGCCACCTGCGGTTTCAAGGTGTTCCGGGACATTGCCGACAAGGGCGGCACGGTTCGGGCAATCAACGCCAAGGGTTGTGCTGAGTTTTCCAGGAAGGAGATCGATCTACTGACCGAATATGTCGCCCAGTTTGGCGCCAAAGGTCTGGCCTATGTCAAGATGAAGGCCGGCGGTGAGTGGCAGTCGCCGATCGGCAAGTTTTTTACCGAGGAAGAACGGGCAGCAATCGCCACAGCTACCGACGCAGTGCAGGGGGATCTACTGTTTTTTGGTGCCGACGTTAAAAAGGTGGTTTTTCAGGTCCTTTCCGAGTTGCGGGTCGAACTTGCCAGACGTTTGCAGCTTCTCAAAAAAGATGATTTCCGTTTTACCTGGGTTACCGACTTTCCTCTCATGGAGTACGATGAAAAGGATAAACGCTATCAGGCCCTGCACCATCCCTTTACCGCGCCCAAGGACGAGGATATCACCAAACTTGACAGCGATCCGGCCGCTGTCCTCAGTCGCGCCTATGACTTGGTGCTGAACGGCACGGAAATCGGCGGCGGTTCCATTCGTATCCATCAGAAGCAGCTGCAGTCGAAGGTACTTGCGGTTCTCGGCATCGGCGCTGAAGAGGCGACCGAGAAATTCGGCTTTCTCCTCCGCGCTCTTGAGCTCGGTGCGCCGCCGCACGGCGGGCTGGCCTTTGGCCTTGACCGACTGCTGATGCTCATCACCGGCAGCGATTCCATCCGCAATGTCATCGCCTTCCCGAAAACCCAGAAGGCCACCTGCCCGCTCACCGAGGCCCCGGCTTTCGTTGCCAGAAAACAACTGACCGAGCTGCATATCCGCCCGGACTGGAAAGAATAAAGCCGTCTTGTCACCTCGCTGGAAAACCGCCTGGTTTTTCGGCGAGGTGATCCTGTCTAAGAATCTTTTCCTCATATTTTCTTTTTGACGGCACTCGAACCAGGTCGGTCGTAAAGCAGCAAAAAAATCAGCAGCATGAAAAAGAGAGCAAGCTGCAGGCCCACGAGAAAGTTGCTGGCCTCTATCTGATCGGTGAGATTTCTAATTGCCATATCAGCCTGCACGCGCTGTTCATGGGTGATAAAATATTGGTCTTTGTCGGTCTTGTTTGGAGGATAGGCGGCAAAACTGTCATCAGCGGTTTTAGTCCGGCGTGATACTTGTTTTTTATGGCTATATGTCTATATATTTTAAAGGGGGATTGGCTGGAGTGCTTTGTATTACTATGGATTTTTCCCAAGGGAAAACATATGGCAAAAGATAAAACAGGCTGGGACCACATCCCATCCCTTAACGGTCTGGAAGTGGATTGGAAGTATGAGCCGGAAAACCCGCTCGGAAAAAGAGCCTGGCTGAGAATTGCCAACACCGAGTTGCATGCCATCCTTGGTGTGAAAAGTATTCCGGTGAAAATGGTTTCAAAAAATTTTGAGGAAACCGGATATTTACTTGATATAGCGCAGGGTGGTTTTGCGGCCTTGTTGAAAACCAAGCTGGCAGAGGGTCAATTGCTGAAGGTTGGCTTTTTCCTCGGAAAACAGAAGGTGATTTCCAGGGCGGTAATAAGAAATGTCAGTAGCCTGGAAGGCAGATTCAAAGTAGGAGTGGAATTTGTCGAGTTAGACGAAGAAACCAAAGGGTACATAGTCGGGATCATTTCTTCGAAGGTTTTCCAGCAGCCCTTATAAGGCGTGCCGAATGTTGGCTGTCCGCTAAGGCATTGCCGTATTCCGGATAGGGAGGTGACGACGTGGGGTGTGGACAAGAGACGACCATTACTTACGGGAGGTCCTGAAGATGAAGCTGGAAAAATATCTCGAGCGGATTTTGGTTGGCTCGGAGCAGACCATGACATGCCACGATGTATGCAATGGATGTGGAATGCCTGCGGGTGCAATGCATAGTTTTGGTTGTGCCAATGAGGAATGTCCGGGGTGCCGTAAAATTCTCATCGGCTGCCATTGCAATTGTCTATCACCTGCCGACTCGGCAAAAATCATCAAAGCGTTGCATGATCAATTCACAAACCCGGCAGATGTTGTTCAGGTTGTTACGGTGATAGACAGAGCACCTGACCGAGAAGCATCATATCTCATTCATGCAGCTATGCAATATCTTTATGAAAATATTCCGCAGGCAACTCGGGTCGAGCTGAATCGCAGTTTTCAGGAAAGGCATCCGGGCCTTGTTCCTTTGCTGCAGGATGAAACCGGTTATGGCTATTATACGGCGGAACAGCTGTCGTTGGCCTTGCAGATGCCACTCGCCGAGGTGCATGAAAAAATTGACGCCATGGTCGTCGCCGGTCAGGGTATTCGTTTTGGCGATGGAATCCGTCTGCAGAAGGTCAATTAGTCGTAGCTTATCGCATAACATCGCGTGACAAAAATCATTTTAAACAACACAAGGTATCTTTCGAGTTTATTATCAATTCCCCTTGAGGGCCATGGCCGACATTACTGAAACCGTCAAAGGCATTGTCCAACGGGTAACCTACCACAACTCTGACAGCGGCTGGTCGGTACTCCGCATCAGCCCTTTCAACAACCCAGGCTCCATGGAAACGGTAACCGTGCACCAGACCCAGGTCTTTGCCGGGGCGACCATGGAGTTCCAGGGTGCCTGGACCGTCCATCCCCAGTTCGGGCGGCAATTCAAGGCCGAAAAGGCCATCGAGAAAAAACCGGCAACGGCGGCAGCATTGGAAAAATATCTGGGCTCCGGCCTCATCCATGGTGTCGGGCCGAAGACTGCCGGGAAGATTGTCGGTCATTTTCAGCAAAGCACCCTGGAGGTTTTTGAAAATGACATCGGCAGGCTCATCGAGGTTCCCGGTATCGCCGGAAAAAAGCTGGAGCTGATACGGGATGCTTGGCGCGAACACCGCATGGTCCGGGAGGTGATGATGTTTCTCCAGGGCCATGGTATCTCCACCCTCTTTGCCGTGCGGATTTATAAGAAGTATGGGGAACAGGCAAATGGTATCGTCAGAGAAGATCCGTATCGTCTGGCGAGTGATTTTTACGGCATCGGTTTTTTTTCCGCCGACAAGGTTGCCCTCAGTTTGGGGTTGGCCAAAGATAGCGAGCAGCGGATAGTTGCGGCGGTGCGCCATGTCCTTGCCGCCGGCCGGGAGCAGGGACATTGTTTTCTGTTTTTGGCCCAAATACGCACTGAGGTCGGCGCCCTCCTCGGTTTTGATCCGGCGGAACGGCTGTCGGAAATCCTGCAACTCATGGAGGACGATAACCAGCTAAAGGTACGGGTGTTGACCCGGCAAGATGCCGATGAACAGCTGTGTTACTATTCAAAATCGCTGTATTACGACGAAGCATTTGTGGCACGCACGGTCGGAGCTATGGCATATCCTCTTGGTATCGACGAAAAATTTGTTGATACGTGGGTTGAACACCATTGTCGACAGCAGGGGGTTAGTCTCAGCGCAGAGCAGGCGGTAGCCGTGCGCTCGATCGCCGGCAGTCGCTTTTCGGTGCTCACCGGCGGCCCGGGTTGCGGCAAGACCACCACGACCCTGGTCATTGTCAGGCTACTGGAGCACCTCGGCAAACGAGTGCTGCTTGCCGCCCCCACCGGTCGCGCAGCGCAGCGAATGTCCGAGGTCATCGGCCGAGAGGCGAAAACCCTGCACCGCCTGCTCGAGTGGCAGAATGGTACCTTCCAGAAAAACCAGGAGCAGCCGCTGCGTGCCGACGTTCTTATCGTCGATGAATGCTCTATGCTCGATATTTCGCTGACCGCCTCGCTGTTGAAAGCTGTGCCTCCGTCCTGTCAGGTGCTTCTTATCGGCGATGCCGATCAACTGCCGGCGGTGGGTGCCGGCAATGTGCTGCGGGACATTATTTTGTCCGGGACGGTTGCAGTTTTTCGTCTGACCGAGGTTTTTCGCCAGGCACGGGCCTCGAAGATCATCGAATTCGCCCATCAGCTGAATAGGGGCATAACACCGCATATTGATTCGCCTTTTAAAAAGCCGGAGTTGTGGATGGAAAAGGTCGATTGTCTGTTCATTGACACCGATGAGGCCACCAAGGAACAGATGGACTTTGTGACGAAAGTAAAAAAATTCTATGATTTTCAGACCCCGCACCTTGAAGGGTTGACGACCGCGGAAAATCTTTATGAATTCAGGACCGAGGAAAGGATTTACTCCTCTTATGAACAGGATTTTGTTGTCCCGAAAAAATTTCAACACGTTGACATCCAGAAAATACAGACGGCGGATGGCTCCGTCAACGAACTCAAGGCGGTTCTCGCCAAGGTTCATCCCTGGTCAACTCTCCATTACGGTTTTGCCGCCGTCGACGCCGTCGTGCGCCTGTATATGCAGTGGATTCCCAAGTATTACGGTAAAGAGGGAGAGATTCAGATTCTTTCGCCGATGACCCGCGGCAGTCTGGGAACCGTAAATCTCAATCGGATCATCCAGGAGGCGGCCAATCCGCCCGCCCCCGGCAAGGCTCAGCTGCAGGTGGGTGAGAGGATTTTCCGCACCGGCGACAGAGTCATTCATCGGCGGAATAATTATGAACTCAATGTCTTCAACGGCGATATCGGCAGGATAACCGCCATCGATAACGTGGGTCTCAGCTGCGATGTGGAATTCTTTCCGGACCGGCGGTGGGTGCACTATCAGAAGGATGATATTCTCGAGCTCGATCTGGCCTATGCGATAACTATCCATAAGTCGCAGGGCAGCGAGTTTGCGGCGGTCATTATTCCGGTGCTGACCCAGCATTTCAAGATGCTTTTTCGTAATCTTATCTATACCGGATTGACGAGGGCACGTCACCTCGCCGTCCTCGTCGGCACCCGTAAGGCCCTTGCAATGGCGGTTCATCGTCAGGATACGAGTAAACGTCAGACTGCTTTGCAGATGCTTTTGGCCAATCCCGAATGAAGCAGTATGATTGATTGTCGGGTCGGCCTGGTCTTTCGGCCATGGGGTTCAGCTTCCAAGTTGCAATGTTGGGAAGTTGCATTAGGTTATGGCTGCGAAAGATTCTGTAATGACCCGTGGAGGGTAAAATGTATATTTGTGTTGATTTTGACGGGACGGTGGTCGATCACCGCTATCCTGATATCGGCCAGCCGGTGCCCGGAGCGATAACTTGGCTGAAGAAACTGCAGCGGCATGGGGCAAAGTTGATTCTCTTCACCATGCGCTCCAATAGTCCGGAGGGTAGCAATCTGTTGCGCGATGCCGTGCACTATTGTGAGACGAACGGCATTGTCTTGTACGGGGTGAATAGGAATCCCGACCAGGACTCTTGGACATCCAGCCCCAAGGCCTATGGCGATATCTATGTCGACGACGCAGGCTTTGGCTGCCCATTGATCCAACCAAAGGGTTTTGCCAGGCCTTGTGTCGACTGGAAGGTGGTGGGGCCGCAGCTTGAGCATATGTGTCTGAGCAAGAGATAAATAAGTCATCGGAGTAAAGAGCAAATTGATACGGAAATTTTCAATCATTAATGATAATACGTTGAAGACATATTTCTGCGGCACAGGGACACTTGACCGAGTTCACTGCCGGGGTTTCACTCAAGATATGAAAATATGAAAAGAAAAAATTCTCTCCCACTAAAAGGGTAAAATACAAAGGAAAAAGATCATGGGTGTGATAGTCATACAGCTGTATAGAAAAATTACTGTAGACCAGGCCTACTGTTTTCATATCGAGTCAACCCGAGACCTTTCGCCGGAGGAAACGACCTGTCTGCGGTTGATTCTCGCCGACGGCTTTCTCCTGGATTCAGTTCAGGATACTCCGGTGCCGCAGGGGGATCGAGTGGTGGAGGTTGGGCCTCGGCTGAATTTCGCTACCGCCTGGTCGTCGAATATGGTTTCGATCTGCAAGGCGACCGGCCTTGCCGCCGTCACTCGGGTGGAGAGGTCGCGACGCTACCTCGTTCCCAAAGACGAGGATCTCCGCGCCTTCATCGAAGGTCATCATGACCGGATGACCGAGTGTCATTATCCCACACCGCTCACTACGTTTGAGACCGGATTGGTGCCCGAACCGGTGTACGATGTCGATCTCAAAGCTATGGGCCCGGATGCATTGACCGAATTGCCGGGCATCTCCATGGACGAAAGAGACCGCAATCTCTACTACGATTATTTTGTCAATCGCCAGGGCCGCAATCCGACCATTGTTGAAATAATGGACCTGAACAATGCCAACTCCGAGCATTCACGCCACGGTTTTTTTAAAGGAAAGCAAGTCATCGACGGGGAGGCGATGGAGCATACCCTGTTTGATCTGGTGACCGCCACCCTCACCGCCAATCCGCAGGGCTCGGTTATTGCCTTCAAAGATAACTCCTCGGTAATCGAGGGTTATGATATACACACCCTGCTGCCCAAGGAGCCGGGCAGCCCTTCACCTTTTGTTCCGGTGCAGGCAAAGTATCATCTGTTGCTGACCGCCGAGACCCATAACTTTCCCACCGGCGTGGCACCTTTTCCCGGTGCGGAAACCGGCACCGGCGGCCGGATTCGTGACGTACAGGGGACCGGTCGTGGTGGCTTTGTCATTGCCGGTACCGCCGGATATTGTGTTGGCAACCTGAATATCCCAGGCTACCAGCTGCCGTGGGAACAGCATTTTCCCTGTCCGGACAATCTTGCCACCGCCCTGGATATTGAGATTGAGGCGAGCAACGGTGCCTCCGATTATGGGAACAAATTCGGTGAGCCGCTTATTCAGGGCTTTACCAGGTCCTTTGATATGCGCCTTTCAGGCGGCGAGCGCTGGGGTTTTTTAAAACCGATCATGTTTACCGGCGGCATTGGCCAGATCGACGCCAGGCTGACGGAAAAAATGGCGGCTGAGAAGGGGATGCTCATTGTCCAGGTGGGTGGCCCGGCCTATCGTGTAGGTTTTGGCGGTGGGGCGGCCTCCAGCATGATGCAGGGGGAGAACGAGTCGAGCCTCGATTTTAACGCGGTGCAGCGGGGTGATGCGGAGATGGAGCAGAAGATGAACCGCGTTATCCGCGCCTGCAACGAGATGGGTGATCGCAGTCTGATCGAGGTCATCCACGATCAGGGCGCCGGAGGTCCGGCCAACGTCCTCAAGGAATTGGTCGAAAAATCAGGAGGATATGTAGAGATCCGCAATATCAGGGTCGGTGACCCGACGATGTCGGTGTTGGAGATCTATGTTGCTGAGTACCAGGAACGCACCGGATTCCTGATTAAGCCTGAAAATATTGAGAAATTTAAAGCGATCTGCGACCGTGAGAAGGTGGGCTGCGAGGTGCTGGGTGAGGTGACCGGCGATCTGCGCTTTGTCCTTCATGATGCAAACAACGACACCACTCCGGTGGATATCGAATTACCTGCGCTTTTGGGCAATATTCCGCAAAAGACTTTTACCGACGAGAGAAGGCCATTTGCCGCAGCGCCTTTCAAGTTTCCTGCCGACCTGACTGTAGCGGGAGCACTGTACGACGTTCTGCGGTTAGTTTCGGTCGGTTCGAAGCGCTTTCTCACCAACAAGGTCGACCGGGCGGTTACCGGGCTCATCGCCCGGCAACAGTGCTGCGGCCCTCTGCAGTTGACGGTTGGCGACGTGGCGGTTGTTGCCCAGAGCCATTTTGGCAGAACCGGCATCGCCACGGCCATCGGCGAGCAATCGATCAAGATGCTCGTCGATCCGGCGGCGGGAGCGAGAATGGCGGTGGGCGAGTCTCTCACTAATCTGGTTTTCGCGGGAATTGAGGATTTGGCCCAGGTAAAATGTTCCGCCAACTGGATGTGGGCGCCGAAGCTGCCTGGTGAGGGTGCGGCTATTTATGATGCAGCGAAGGCGATGGCTGAGGTGATGATAGAGGTCGGCATGGCGGTGGATGGCGGCAAAGACAGCCTGTCCATGGCTACCATGGTTGGTGATGAAACCGTCAAGTCCCCCCGTGAGCTGGTGGTTTCGGTGTATGCGGCGGTGCCGGATATCGGCAAAGTCATTACCCCGGATATCAAAAAGCCCGGCGCACCGTTGTTGTATCTTGATCTCGGCGGCGGTCGCAGCAGGATGGGCGGCAGTGCTCTAGCCCAGGTTATGGGGCAGATGGGCGATGTCAGCCCTGATCTCGGCGATGCGGCGCTTTTGAAAAATTGCTTTCTTGCCGTTCAAGAACTGATAGCCCTCGACTACATTTCTGCCGGTCATGACCGTAGCGACGGTGGCCTGATTACCACCCTCCTGGAGATGGCCTTCAGCGGCAATTGCGGCCTGGAAATTTCGCTCGCCGGTGCCGGGACGGTCTTCGAGGCGCTGTTTGCCGAGGAACTCGGTCTGGTGCTTGAATGCCGCCCAGAGCATCTCATGGCGGTAAAGCAGATCCTTGGTAAGGCTGGTGTCCCCTTTATGCAAATTGGTACCGCCACCGCAGGCAAACACATACGGTTCAGCTATAACAGTACAAATGTCCTGGATGAAAAGATGGTCGTCCTGCGCAGTTGGTGGGAGGAAACCAGCTACCAGCTGGAACGACTGCAGATCAACCCGGACTGCGCCGAGGCCGAGAAGGCAAATATCTATGACCGCAAGGGTCCGACCTACCATCTGCCCTTCATTCCTGAACTGGCCCCCGCTCAACTCTTGACCCGCTCGGATAAACCAAAGGTGGCGATTCTCCGCGACGAGGGTTCTAATTCGGATCGGGAGATGACCTCGGCCTTTTATGCCGCAGGCTTTGAACCCTGGGATGTTTGCATGAATGATATTCTCGCCGGCAACGTCAATCTTGACGACTTCCGCGGTCTGGCGGCGGTCGGTGGTTTCTCCTACGCCGATGTGCCGGATTCGGCCAAAGGCTGGGCGGCGACCATTCTTTTCAACCCCCGTTTGAAGAAAATGTTCGAGGACTTCTACCACCGGCCCGACACCTTTACCCTGGGTGTGTGTAACGGCTGTCAACTTTTTGGATTGCTTGGTTGGGTGCCCGAGCCGGGACTTCCCGCCGAACGACAACCGCGATTTGTCCGCAATGTATCGGGACGTTTTGAATCACGGTGGAGCACCGTCAAGGTCGAAAAAAGCCATGCCATGATGCTCAAGGGCATGGAGGGCTTGGTTTTCGGCATCCACGTTGATCACGGCGAAGGCCGCCTGCTTTTTCCCGACCCAAGCCTTTTAACAAAGGTGAAAAGAGGCGGTATGCTCCCTCTGGTCTTTGTCGACGATAATGGCCAGGCGACGGAGAAATATCCTTTTAATCCCAACGGATCACCGGATGGTCTGGCTGGGCTCTGCTCGGCCGACGGTCGCCATCTGGCTCTCATGCCCCACCCGGAGAGGGTCTTCCTGCCTTGGCAGGCGCACTATCTGCCGGAGACGATGAAGGGACTGCAGGTTTCTCCTTGGATGCAGATGTTTAGAAATGCCTATGAGTGGTGTATGGCCGGCAAACAATAGAAAGTATTGAGGCGCCGCGATGAAACCGTCGCGGCGCCCATTTTCCGAGAAGCGGTTGCTGTGCGATAAGAATTGGGCTACCGGGCCAATAGCTGTTTTTCGTATAGGCCGACAAGAGCTGGAAAAGGTTCCAGCGCCCGCGGCAGTAAACCATGCGCCCAGGCAAGAAAAAGACCGTAGTTGAGAACGGGAACGTTGTTTTTCCGGAAAATCTCCAGCCGAGCGTCCATGGCCTTTTGGGTGATCATGCAGCCGCCGCAATGAATGATCAAATCCCACTCCTTGGGGTTTTCCGGTAGTTGTCGGCTGTGGCAGAACTCCACTCTGGCACCCACCATTTGCCGGAAAAGCCTGGGGATCTTCACCCTGCCGAGATCCTCTGCCTGGCAATGATGCGAGCATGACTCCATCACCAGAACGCGGCCCATTTCCGGGAAATTATTGAGAACCGCAAGACTTTGGATAAACCAGGCAGGATCCCCTTTTTTTCTGGCGAACAGCAGGGAAAATGAGGTAAGGGGCTGGTCCTCCGGCAAATCCGCCGCCACTTTATGAAAGGCCTGGCTATCGGTAATCACCAGAGCAGGACGGATTCCCAAGCGGTTGTAAAAAAAGGACAATTCCCGCTCTTTTACAATCAAGGCGGCACAATCACGGTCCAAGAGATCGCGGATCGTCTCCACCTGGGGAAGGATCAACCGGCCGGCCGGTGCCGACAAATCAATGGGGGTGACCAGCAAGACAAGGTCCTGTTCTCGGACAAGACCCTCCACCGGGCTGATTTCCTTGTGCATCTTATCTCTCAGCTGTTCCATCGCGGTCACCAGCTTGAGACCGCTTTGCGGCTGAAAATTATCCTGGAAGATACATGTGTCCCCAGGAAAAAATCGCACCTTCTCCGGGTTTGGCGGCAAGTCTGAAAAGGTCAGTACAGCGATCCAGGGAAGCTGCTGCGCTTCGAGCCAACCCAAAAATTTCACTTCCCGAGGGTGGGGCGGCAGATTTCCCGGGGAAACAAAAAGAAGCAGATCGGCTGTGATGAGCCTTTCTTGTGATTTTTCAATCCGCAGTTCTCCCAGCGACCCGGTATCATCGAGACCTGCCGTATCTGTTACGGCACACATCCCCAATTTTCCTAATTCTATTTTTCGGGTTACCGGGTCGGTGGTAGTTCCGGGGGTGTCGGAGACTATTGCGATATTTTTCCTAAAAAGGTTGTTCATCAATGAAGATTTGCCGGCATTGCGGATCCCGACGAGGACAATACTCGTTAATTCGGCAAGAGGGGTAGTGGCACTCATCGGCGTTTTCCTGTATCAATATTTGTAAGATGCATGGGGTCTGACCAGGCATCAAGAAAGGCCTTACTTAATTCGGTATTGTTTGCCAGCCACAGGACAAGCTCCTGTCGGTTTTTCGGGGCTGCTTCCTGAATCAGGGGAATCAAGGCCTTCAGTGTCGAATATCCCAAGGGTTCTTTCAGGGTATTCAACAAGGCAGGGCTGACCGCCAAGTGAGCCTCCATTTTTTCTCGATTGGGTTGCAGCACCTCCATCAGGCGGCCGGCGGCACAGTCCAAGGCCTTTTCCAGTCGGCAGGTAAGGCGTATCATCTGCTCGGCGATAAAGGGCATATTGGCATTGAGCTGCAGCTGTCCTGCCCGGCAGTAAAGCGCCACCAGGTCTGAGGTGGCGGAGCATTCCATGGTCAGGCCGCGGATATATTCCAGTATAACCGGATTGGCCTTGTCCGGCATGATGCTGGAGCCGTATTGCACCTCCAGATGGCTGATTTCCTGACTCAGCGAGGAGGTGTAGAGGAGGAGATCCGAAGACATCTTATATAAATTGTCGGCACATAAGCCCATGCCCCTGGCACATTCCGCCAAACTATCGGCATGGGCGACCTGGTCGCACAGGTTTTGACTGCGGCAGAGGGGCAGGCCGGTGATGCGCCGGAGGTGTTTTTCGACGGCAAATACATAGGCGATAGGTGCCGAGAATCCGGTTCCCAGCGCGGTCCCGCCCAGAGGAATGGTCCTCAGTCGTTCTTTCAGTTTATGCAAGCGCCACCGATCTCTTTCCACCGGCCCGGCCCATGCGCCGAAGACCTGTCCCAGGGTTATGGGCAGGGCGTCCTGGAGTTCGGTGCGGCCACACATCAGCCAGTCGCCGTATCGGCTCTCTCGTTCGACCAATTGCTCCTGCATTCGCACGACCTGCTTTTCTATCCTTTCGAGAAAGCGGTAGGTCATGAGGATAACCGCCGTAGGAAAGGTGTCGTTGGTTGATTGATATCTGGCCAGATGGTCAAGAGGATGGGCTTGAAACTCGCCTGGATATCGGCTGTTGGCAAGATTTGCCAGAACCTCGCAGATGTTCATATGAAAACTGGTTCCCGCACCTCCCTGGGCAAGCGGTAGGGGAAATTGGTTATCCCATTGTCCCTCTATAATTTCATCGGCGGCTTCCTTCAGCTGCAAAAAATAGTCCTGGGGGTACAGGGAAGCGGTTTCCTGCTGAGCGCATATTGCTGCCAGTTTCACTTCTGCATAGGCCTGGATCACTTCTCTCGGTGTTTGATTTTTTCCCAACCAGCCCAAGGCCTTAACTGTTTCCTCTCCATAATAAATCATCAGATAGTCCTTAAACGGAGCGCATCGCCCCGGGCAAAACTCAGTTCCCGGTCCAGGGGATGTACCTGCCGGGCAAGATCTATGATGCCCTCAATACCCCTTTCGAGCAGACAGACCTTGTTGGGATAGAGTAAATAGTCTCGCTTGAATTCCATCGGGGTGAGATTCGGCATCAGCACATTGGCCCCGGCGGTAATCATCTGTTCTCGGCCGTCGGCCACGAGACTGCCGGCGGCGGTTGTTGCCGGAATATGGGCCTCAGGCAGGGCCAGGCGCAGCAGGGCAACGCTACGGGTGACATTTTCGAGCGGGTGTTGCCGGGCATGTTGCAAAGGGGTATCCGGGTGGGGGATGAAGGGACCAACACCAATCATATCCAGCTGCAACTTTTGGCACAGGAGGATATTCTCCAATTGTATTTCAGGACTTTCCCCGGGCAGACCGAGCATATAGCCGCTGCCAACCTGGAAGCCTGCCGCCCGGATGTCTTCTAAGGCCTTGAGGCGGTCCTCCAAAGTGACCTTTCGCAGAGAAAAATGGAGCATTGGATCTGCGGTCTCAAAGCGTAGGAGATATCGGTCGGCACCGGCTTCAATCATTTTACAATACTCGTCCCTCCGGCGCATCCCACAACTCAAGGTGACTGCCGCATCTCCGCGGCCCTGGTCTTTAATCCTCCGTACCAGCCGACAGATTCTCTCGGTGGTGTAGTCATGATCTTCGCCGCCCTGGAGGACAAAGGAGCGAAAGCCCTGATTATAGCCCTCCTGCACGACTTCAAGGATAGTGGCTTCTTCCATGCGATACCGGTTCGCCTTGCGGTTCCCATGCCTGATACCGCAATAGAGGCAGTCGTTGCTGCAGATATTGGTGAATTCTATCAGTCCCCTTAATAACACAGCCTTGCCATGCACTTGCAGGCAAATTGCATTTGCCATGCGCGTCAATTCTTCTGTGGCAGCATGGTAGAAAAGGTCGGTAATCTCTGCCGGAGTTAAGGGAATCACCTGCATGCCCGTCATTCCTCCTCTTGGGTCCCTGGTTGAAGCCCCATTCACAGCTCCTATAAATAAATATCCCTTTCACCGTCGGCAATTCGCTCCAGAGATTTGCGGATCACCGCTTGAATGGCAGGATTTTCCTCTTGTTCAACCAAGTTCTTGATCAACTCAAACCCCTTCTTCCTCGTTTGCGCTGTGGCAAAATCAGTCAAATACTCGGCAAAGGAAACCAAGCCATTGGGGTGACAAAAGGATTTGATCAATCCAGGTTTGGCAAGATCCATAAAATCCTTCCCCACCCGGCCCTTGCGGTAACAGCCGGTGCAGAAGGAAGGGATGAATCCCATATCCACCAGCTCACCTATCACCTCTTCCATGGAACGTAGGTCTCCCAGGGAAAACTGTCCCGCATCTGCCTGGTTTTCCGTATATCCGCCGATGGCGGTTCTTGATCCGGCAGAAATCTGGCTGACCCCGTAGCGAAACAATTCGTGCCGTAGGGCGGCACTCTCCCTCGTCGACAGGATGATACCGGTGTAGGGCAGGGACAGACGGAGAACGGCAATGATGGTGCGAAAGGCATCGTCATCCACCGGGAAAGGGACCACCTCGGATACAGGCGCCCCCTGAGCCGGCTCAATGCGGGGGACACTCACCGTATGGGGGCCGCAATTGAAACATCGTTCCAGCTCTTCGGCGTGTTGCAAAAGGGCCAAGGTCTCAAACCGATGATCCGCCAGACCGAAAAGAGCCCCGATGCCGACATCGTCAATCCCCGCCTCCATGGCCCGGTGCATGACGAACAAGCGGTTGTGGTAATCGGCTTTGGGGCCGGTGCGATGATATCTGCCATACAGTTCCGGGTCATAGGTTTCCTGAAAGCAGATATAGGTGCCGATGTTGCAGGTCTTCAAATCCCGAAACTGGGCCGTCGTCAGCGGCGCTACCTCGACGTTTATTCGGCGAATTCCCATGCCATTTTCCCTTACCTGGTAAATGGCATGGAGAGTCTCTTTTAAAGTTGAGAGGTCATTGTCTCCTGTCTCACCGGTGAGCACCAAGAGCCGTTTGTGCCCCTCTTGCAAAAGAATTCGCGTTTCGGCACAGACTTCTTCTACGGTGAGTTTCCGCCTTGTTAGCTCCTTGTTATCTTTCCTGAATCCGCAGTACAGGCAGTTATTGATGCAATGATTACTGGTATAAAGAGGCGCAAACATGACCATCCGTTTACCATAAATCATTTGCTTGGCCTGTTCAGCCGCTGCCATAATCCGCCGAATCTGCTCAGGCCGGCGCACCGACAACAATGCTGCCGCGCCCTCAACCTTTAAACCCTTAAGTTCCGCGGCCCGGGATAAAATTGCACTGATTTCATCATTTCCGGCCTCTGGTCGAGATGCCAACCTGTGTAGTGCCGCATAATCGATAAATTCCGAATATTTTGCATCGGCAGTGGTATTCGTCGATGCTTCTTCACTCATGAGTTTCATTTACAGTCCTTTCGCGTCAACACCCTGGTCAGCTTCGCTCTTCGATCTCTTGCCATATTTCCATCATGGTATGTTTGATGTTTTGTTTCCTGTCTCGATAGGTGGTGTGCAGCAGGTGGTGGCTTTTTTCTCCCAGCGGTTTCCCTAAAAAATTCTCATAGAGTTCAGCAATCATAGGATTATTGTGCGATTGGCGTATCGGCCGGTTTTTATCGATGGTGTACAGGCCTTGTTTGCGCTCCTGGCTTGTGCCCTGGTAGGAGTGTTTGCTTCTTGGCTGGCCACCACCTCCGGCGCATCCACCCGGACAGGCCATCACCTCGACAAAGGCATAGGAACTCTCATTGCGCTTAATTGCCTCCATGAGCGTGCGTGCCTCTTTGAGGGTGTGGACAACCGCCAGTTTGACCGGGCCTATCTCCGGGCCGAGATGAACTGTTGCCTCCCGGGAGGTGCTATCACCCCGCAGGGCGGTATACTCAACCTGTTCGAGCTCATTGCCGGTCACCACCTTGTAAACGGTTCTGACCGCAGCTTCCATGACTCCGCCAGTGTTGCCGAAAATAACGGCAGCCCCCGAATAATCGGACATCCATGGGTTGTCAAACCCGGTATCTTCCAAAACAGCGAGATCAATTCCCTCTCTTTTCAGTAGCCTTGCAAATTCCCTGGTAGTGAGGACCACATCGACATCGGGATACCCTTTCCCATCAAACTCCGGACGTTTGGCCTCTCCCTTTTTTGCCGTACAGGGCATGATGGAAATGACCCGGATACGAGTCGGGTCAATGTCCATTTTTTCGGCGAGATAACTCTTGGCCATTGATCCCAGGCATTGCTGGGGCGAGCGAGTCGTCGACAAGTGTCCGGTCATTTCCGGGTAATTTTTCTCAACAAAATTAACCCATCCGGGGCAGCAGGAGGTAAACATGGGAAGAATACCCTTGTTGTTTACACGATCCAGCAATTCGCTGCCCTCCTCCATAATAACCAAATCGGCGGTAAAATTAGTATCCAGGACGATGTCAGCGCCGAGCCGTTTGAGGGCGGTGATAATCTTCCCTTCGACATTTTCACCCTTAGCCATGTTGAACTCCTCACCTATTGCCGTTCTCACGGCCGGGGCAAACTGCACCACGGTAACAAGCTCAGGATCGGAGAGGAGATTTTGGACGGCTTCTATATCGTTTTTTCCCGCCAACGCCCCAACCGGACAGACGAGAATACACTGACCGCAGGAAACGCAATTGGATTGATCCAAGGGCAAGTGATCCCGCACACTGATCTCGGTTTCAAGGCCTTTTTCCGTTATAACCAGCACATCGATGCCCTGAATATCCCGGCACACCTTGACACAGCGGAAACACCGAATACATTTGCTCATATCTCGCACAACCGCCGGCGATGAATTATCCCTGCTGCGTCGCTGGTAAAACTGCGGGTAGGTATAACGGGTCTGCTCAAGGCCGACAAATTGGGCCACATCCTGAAGTTCGCAATTCCCGTGGCGATTGCAGGCAGCACAGTCCTGATTATGATCGGCAATGAGCAGCTCCACCTGGAGACGCTGCATCTGTCGCACCTTCGGGGTCCGTGTCAGGACGGCCATTCCCTCCTCCATAGGAGTGGTGCATGAGGTGACGATACGATGTTCGGGATCGTTCTTCTTTTGTATATCAACCAGGCAAACCCTGCAGGTGCCGGGGGTATGCTCGAGATCAGCCATTTCACAAAGGGTGGGAATGAAGTGGTTGTTTGCCTTTGCAACACTCAGAATAGTCTGATTATTGCTGAATTCGACCTGCTTACCATTAATGGTTCCTATCATTCTCAAGGTCTCCCTATTGTTCAGTAATTACAGAATAGACACGGTAACATCGCATGCAGCGCTGGGCTTCCGAGTATGCTTCGTCGACGGAAATGGGCTTTTCAACCTCTTCGAAAATTTTCTTGCGGATCAATGGATCAAGTTCCTTTATCTTTACCCGGTATTCATGCCGTATCGGAATATTGATACCCTTGGCGATCATCGGCTGAACATCGGCTACCAGCTGGGCCATCCTTTCTTTGGGTTGAAAGCGGATGCGCCCGAGAGTCAGATAGTCGTCAATACTTCTTGCTGCCTTTTCTCCATGGGCCATGGCCTGCACCAGGGTGGCCGGCCCGCTTACACAGTCGCCACCGGCAAACACGCCTTTGCGGGTGGTCATAAGCGATGCCGGGTTCACCTTGATTGTTCCCCAGGAATTGAGCTCGACGCCGTCTTTGGTGGATACGAACCCGAGTTCGACCTGCTGGCCGATGGCCGGGATGATATGGTCGGTCTCAATGACAAATTCACTCTCGGCAACCGGGACAACGCTACGCCTTCCGCTCTCATCCGCTTCACTTAAGGCCATTTTAATGAGTTCGACTCCGTGTATCCGGCCATCTTGCACGAGGATCTTGGTCGGATTGGTGAGGAAATGAAAAATAACGCCTTCCTTCTTAGCCGCCTCGATCTCTTCATGGTCGGCAGGCATTTCCTTCTCGCTACGCCGATAGACCAAATGGACTTCTTTGACGTTCATTCTCAGAGCAGATCGGGCACAATCCATGGCCACGTTTCCACCTCCAACTACCACCATTTTTTCGCCAAGTTGCATGGGAATACCCCGGTCGATGTAGTCGTGGTTGATGCGCAGGAGAAAATCGACACCGAAGTCATAGCCGAGAATGTCAGGATCTTCATAAGCCACCTGCATGGTTTTACCTTTGTGGGTCCCGATACCCAGGAATACCGAAGAATATCCTCTTTCCAAGAGATCGTTCAGGGTGAAGTCCCTGCCCATTTTCTGGTTGTAGGAGATCCGACCGCCTAAAGCTTCGATGATGGAAACCTCCTTGCCAAGCACTGCTTTGGGAAGCCGGTACTCGGGAATCCCGGTGGCAGCCATGCCACCTGGAATCGATTTTCCCTCAAATATATCGACAGGATAGCCCTTCAGGAGCAGATGGTAAGCTGCGGCGATACCTGCCGGGCCTGTACCGACAACCGCGACTTTGAGATGCGCATCCTTGGGTTCGGGGGGTTGGTAGGACGAGAACCATTCGTTGATCACTTCTCGCTCGTGGTCGGCGACAAAGCGTTTCAGCACCTTGATCCCGACCGCTTCATCGACCTGGGTACGCCGGCAAGCCATTTCACAGAAACGAACACATACCCGGCCACAGGTGGCGGCCATGGGATATTTCTGAAGAATAACTCCGAGAGAGTGAGTAAACTTGCCGTCCTTGATGTAGTCGATGTATTTGGGGACATCGACCTTTGAGGGGCAGGCCTCTATGCAGGGTGCGGTCACATAGGTTGCACAGGGCTGCCGCGGGGGTGCCGGGCTGTCCAATTCCGCTACCAGTGCCTCCCGAAAATAGCGAAACATGGCAAGGAGGGCGACGCTTGCGGTTTGCCCCAAGCCGCACAGGGACGTGCTTTTCACCTGTTCGGCAATAATTTCAATCTCATCGAGATCCGTTGCCGTGCCTCTACGGTTTACCAAGTCTTTAAGTTTGCGTTTAATAATTTGCGTGCCAACTCTACAGGGCGTGCATTTGCCGCAGGATTCTCTTGCTACCCGTTCCATATAATGCAGAAGGGCATCTAAAAGATTCACATTCTTTTCAAAGATGAAAAAGCCGTGTCCCCCGAAAAAAGCCTTAATGGGGTTGCCGGTATTGAATTCATCAAAATCGCTGAATTCTGGGTGTTCTTCGATTTCGAAAATTTGCCTGTTGCGATTGTCGATAACCTTGCCATCCCATGCTCCAAAAATTATTTTCGCCATGAATAGATTCCCTTTTGTTTCGATATGTTCTAGTTAGGGTGAGGTGAAAGATTCACTTTTCAGGGGGCAAAAGTCGGATTGCCATCGATTACCTCCCTTACTGAAGTTTCCTATAAAAGGTTCATGCCGCCATCCGCATCAGGGCGGTCACAAGCGTATTAAACACCGATTTGCGTGGAACCGAGCAAAGTATTGGAAAATCTTTATCCAACGCTTCTTCG
>Ga0105047_10000419_pt1 | contig 71596 bp, 69 predicted proteins | sample MAT04_FD_78384 | JGI IMG/M metagenome (GOLD analysis project Ga0105047, IMG submission 78384) | Freshwater microbial communities from Lake Fryxell liftoff mats and glacier meltwater in Antarctica - MAT-04 (megahit assembly) | ecosystem: Environmental > Aquatic > Freshwater > Ice > Liftoff... | reverse complement strand
GGGTATGGTGTCGCGGGTGGGGGGGTGGGGGGGGGGGGGCCGGCGCGGCGGCGGGCGGGGGCCGCCCCCCCCCCTGTCGGGGGCGCGCGCACCAGTGTCCCGCCGCGCGGGGCGGGGGGGGGGGGGGGGGGGGGGGGGCTATTCCCGGCAACCCTCCAGTAAACGTGTTTACCTCAGGACGGCCGGCGGGGTCAATTGGGATCAGGCAAAAGCACGGTAATCGATGATTTCCACGTTTAGGGACATCAGGCCAAGGTGCAGCCTTGCGTCAACCAGGAGGTCTCGATCTCCTTGGCGTTCTTTGGCGACCTGTCCCGGCGCAATCCCGGGGTGCACATAGTCGTGCATATCGGGCTGATCGAGGCCCGGGTGGAACACGACCAAGTAGTCACCGGCGCTAGCTTGGTCCACTTGGGCCAGCAGACGCTCCACGGGGTCAAATCCGGTCGGGTTCCCTGGAGGTAATTGACTCAGTAGCGGGCGGAACACCAGGCCCTCGGCCTTCGCCAGGTCAACCATGGCATCGCCTAAGCCGGGCAGCCACCCGACTCCCATGTGCTCGTCCAGATACGTGGGGCGGAGACCCAGCGATCGGACCCGGTTGATCTGGGCCGTTAGCTCTGCGATGGCTTCGTCCACCAAGAAGCCGCGATCGTAAAGCACGTTTGGGGTGGCGGTGAACATCCCGTCGGGCTCTACCAAGCTGGGAACGGCTTTGGCTCCCGCGACCGGACCCCATTTCACTCGGTCCCACTCGGCATTCAGGACGCCGTGCACGCCCACGCACGGGGGTTTCGCCTCGCGTAACCGACGACACCCATCTTCCACCGCTAATCCCGAGGCCATCACGCCCACACTGTGAGCTACGTCCGCCGCCAGGGAGTCGAGGCAGGCCTGGTTGGCGCTCTCGCACCCGCCAAAGTCATCGATCCGGACCAAGACCCTTCGCGTCATGGCTTAGTCTCCATCATTACGGTGGCCACTCCGCCTTTTACTTGGTGAGTTTGTCCGTTCAGGTTCACCGTCCAATCATGGCCGCTTCCCGTGACCGTAAGTTGGGTCGTGCCGGTAGCAGCATCCTGATGGTACCGGTAGGCCACGTAGCCGTCCGACGCCGGGTAGTGAATGCAGACGTACGCTTCGTTAACCCCGGCCGTGAGCCACTGCGGTTGGATGACGGCCCGATCAAACGCTCGTCCCGTGTCGCGCACACCGGCCAGCCCCTCAACGAGGGCGTAGATGACGGCGGCGGCTCCCCAGTTGTCCGGAATGCCGTAAGAGATGGGACTCGCCGGGAGGACTCCAGCCTGATCACTCACGGAGGCTCCCAGGATGAACCAGAGCGCGCCGTCGCGGGTCGCTTCAAACTCAAGCGCGCGAACCGACCGTTCAGGGTGTGGATTGCTGAACCCCGCCAGGGTGAGGGTAACGAACGGGCAGGATGAGTTCTCGCCCGCCCAGCCGATGGCCATTCTGCGTTCGCCTCCGCCACGGGGTCGCTCGGGCATCCACCACCGCAACACGTTAACTCCTTCGACCACGGATTCGGCGGCCGAGGTGCCGTCCTCGTAGTGCCAAACCAAGCTCCCTACGGATCCGCCCGCTCGGGTGCGCGACGTTGTGTGGAGGAGCCAGACCGACGCGGCGATGCCGCCCACCGGGACCTCTGCACGCGACGGTGATCCCTCAGCCTGGCTAAGGCCGATCGCGACGCGCCCCTCGGTCGAGTCACGGTCGAGGAGCCGGAAGGGAACGCCTTCTGCCACGTAGTCGCCCGAGGGGCACGCGGCAAGGTCGTTTCCAGGCTCGTTGGTCCAAGGCATTGCGCCGGGATACGCCTTCGCGTGCGTGTCCGCGTTTGCCACCGACGTCAAGTCCAGCGGTCGCCAGACCGGCTCAGGCTGAGGTTCAAAGGCTCCAGTGTAGGTGCACTGGAGAGTTGTGCCCCACTGCCGGCTGAGGGCCGCGACGCGGCGAAGAATGTCAACGCCGTAATCGGCTTGCCCGTGCACGAACGCGCCGCGGGCCAGTTCACCCGCAACGATGGGGGTGACGCCGCCGTTCATGTACTGCCACCGCCCGTTATGGCCGCCGTAGCCGTGACCGAAGGGCGGATAGATCGTGTACCACTCGCCCGGGCTACCCGGCGGGAGAGATTGAGACAGGCCTCGGTAGGTAGAAATGATCGCCTGGGCTTGGTTGTCCGGCAATCCACGATTGAGACTGTACGCATTGCTCAGTGAAACCTGAATCAAGGGATCCACGCCGAGGTTGCGCGGCCGGGCGGGGTCTTCGGGAACCCAGTGGGTAAAGAAGCTTCCGTTCCAACTGAGGGTGGTCAAGCGGCGTTGGACTTCGTCGGCCAAGGTGCGCCAGGTGGTCGCCTCGGTTGTGCGGCCCACGCCATCCAGCATCTCGGCCAAATAGCGGCAGGCGGCAAAGTAACCGGTGTTGTCGCCGAACATCACGCCGAATGAGGTGCGGTCCGGATCAATGCGCATGGCGTCGCCGTTCACCACGCAATCGTCGGAGTGCTGGAAATCCCAGGTGTCTATCGTCGGTCCGCGCTTCAGGAGCTGATAGGTCGAAGACCAGCGGGCGCGGTCGGTTCGCGAGTAATTCAATGCCCGCTGGCACGCGTCCAGACACTGGGACATCCATCCATCGTCCCCGTTGGCCTTCCACGTCGCGTAGACGCCTTCCACGAACAGGAATTCCACGTCGTTCTCCACCGGGATGCGCTTGAACTCGGCGGTGAAGTCATCGAACGGCCGGATGTAGTCGCCGTCATGGAACCGGATGTCCCAGTAGTTCGGGTCGGCAGTTCGATGGTAGAGGTTGTCCCAAATCATGCCATCCTCGCGCTGGGACTCGCGATAGAGGTCAATCGCGCTATTCAGGTCGCTTGCGAAGTACTTCATCCCCTTAAGGGTGTGAACGTGATCGCGAAGCCAACACACAAAGTAGCGATACACCCGGCCATTCCAGCGGATCGACTGTTGCTCGAAAAATTGGGTGCAGGTGTAGTGCAGTAACCCAAGCAGCTCGCGGAACTCGCCCCCGGCATCCTCGATGCAGGTTTCGGGAACCAATCGATAAGTGATGGGCGCGGCAACTTCACCGGACGGTGAAGTGAACTCGAACCGCTGGTAACCCGCCGTTCCGCCCGCCAGCCACTGGGCGGTTTGTCCGCCGTCGCCGTGAGCCAAGCAACGATCAAGGGCGTCTAGAACGCGCCACGATCCGGCAGGGACGTGGTCCACTTGGAGACGCTGAAGTGGGCGGACGGGTTGGCCTAGCGCTACATCGCGCAAGGTTAACGTGTTGACCATACGCCTATCCTAGCCGATTCGGCTTTGCGCCGCAAGCGGGATCGGTTTTGACGAAGGTAACAAAGGATAACTTAGGGGTTCAATACCGGCAGCAGGGTCTCACCTTCGACCATCCTAGCGGACACCTGGAGATTAACGTTAGGTAGTTCTGGGTTCTCGCACCGTTCAAGGATAAGTTGAGCCGCCGCCCGTCCCATTTCATAAAGTGGCTGCCAGACCGAGGTGATCGCACGTCCGTCGATCTTAATGCTCGGATTGGCGTCAAATCCCGCCCAGGAAAGTTGTCGGGGATCCGTGATGCCTCGAGATTGGGCGACCTGGTTTAGGTTATTTACCAAATCATCGTTAAAACATAGAATTGCCGTTGGCAAGTAGTGCTGCGCATCAAAGCGCTCGAAGACCTGCTGGGCAAAATTGCCCGAATACTCATTCGTGTGCACAATCGTTTCAACGGGAAAGCGATCGCCGATGTACTCTCGAACGGTCTGATCCACGCGATCCGCGTTTACTTGTTCCCTCTGAAAAATACGAACCCCGTTAAGCGGAATCCCCGACTCGATCGCTGAACGGGCAAAACCGGTCGCTCTCAGGACCGAAGATTCTTGCCGTGGGCTGGTCGTGACGTAGGCAATCCGTCGATGCCCAAGCGCAATCATTCGTCGGGTAAGTTCGGCGGCACATTCCTCGTTATTGATGTCAACGGTGCAGACGCCAAGCATCGGTCGCTCGCGGCCCAGGAGGACGAGGGGCAGCCCGCGCTCGGCGAATTGGCGCGGCGCGGGACTATCGATGCTCGGGGCGATGAGGACGATGCCGTCACATCGACCATCAAAGTTTCGGCGGATTAATCCACCCGCACCGTCCCACTGTTTTTCGATGTAGAGCCCGACACTCCAGCCCGCAAACGAACAGGTTTCCCAGACGCCGTCAAGCAACTGAGTTCCGTAGCTGTTACTGAGAGGATGCTGGCCCTGTTCTTCTAAGACAAAAGCGAGTTGCCGCGAGGTCGTTTCGACATTGGAGTCGAAAGCGGTTGGCCGATAACGGAGCTCTCGGATCGCGGATAAAACCCGTTCTCGAGTTTTGGGGGCCATGCGCTCGTCGCGACCGTGCAGGACATGGGAGACGGTCGCCGTAGAGACTTTCGCGAGTTGCGCGACGTCTCGGATCGTTGTATTGGTTCGAGGGGTTGCCACTGGTTCTACTCTCGAAGGCGGGTTTGGCATTGATGCCGCAAAATACCCGGAATCCAGGGCGAATCTAGATTCCGGGAGTCCTTCTCACCTTCGCGGACTTACTGACCCGTGCGATCGAAGTTGCGAGAAAGGATGTCGTAGTCGAAAACACTGACCGTGTCGTCACCGTCAAGGTCGGCGTCGGCATCCCATGCACTATCAATCGGGGTGGAGTCAAACGCTTGGCTCAGGCGATCATAGTCAAACACCGTCACCGCATTGTCCTGGTCAACGTCGCCATTGAGGAGGGCGAGATCCAGCGTTGTTTCGGAGCTAGCCACCACCACGTCCGTCGCGAGGCCGGAAAGCCAGTGGCTGACCTTAACGCGAACTTGATACGTGCCGGCTGCCGGAATGGACATTGAGTACGATCCTCCAGCACCTAGGGTGACGTTGACCGGATCCAGCACCGTCCCGTCAGACTTCGTGACTTCGAAGGACGCAACCAGGCCGGCGACGCGATCCAGTGGGTAATCCTCCAGATTCAACATTCCCATGATGGCCGGTCCCGCCGCCGAAGCTGGCGTGACCGATGCCCAACTGTCACCGACGCGAATCTCGTCTAGTAGCATGTTGTTACCCGAACTAGGATAAGTTGAGAAGTTCTTGAACGCTCGTCCGGTGTACGCAACGTTCTCAAAGGACGCCGCGGGGGCAGGTTCGGTGTTTCCGAGGCTTGAAAACGCCGGATTGATCCAAACTCGAACACGTGCGTTATCGTTGTCGATGTTAACGACGAACAGCTTCGTCGTGGGCTCGGCCAGAATCGTTGCCAGCGAGACGGGAGCGACATAATCTTGCGCGCCGATCGTGGCACCCCTGTTCACGCGGGCGGCCCAAGTGTCATTAGCGCCACCAAAAGTTCCAATTTGAACGGCGGCGACATCGGAATACCAGCTGATGTTCGAATTTCCCAAGGAGAGCCGGAGATCGGTGTTGCTGCCCTCATATTGCGCGAGGAAACTGATCCAGACACTCTTCTGGTCAATGAGGCCCGCCGTCCAGGCATCGCTACAGAAACCGGCGGTGTCGAAGATTCCCATACCCGCACCATCCAATGAACGTCCTCCTTGGACCCAGCCGCCGCCTACTCGAGCTTTGTTTCCCGAAGTCAGCAACGGGCCGTAGCTCAGGCTACCGGAGACAAACTGGTAAGCAGGGTTCTGGTTTTGGATGTCCCACGGTGATCGCCATCCATAGGAAGCCGGGTCATTGACCCCTTGCATCATTCCCGTAGCGGGGGCCATGCCATCGTAGGCCAGGGGATCACTCGAAGAAGCCCCCGCGACGAGGGCAGACGTCATGCCGGCGACGATACCGGCCAATTTTAAGTTGTGCTTCATTGCGACATTCCTCAACAAGGCGTTCGTGTAAAGTCAACGCGTTAACCTTGACCCTGAGTGTACATCCAGAATCACGCAGAGTTACGCAGAGTTACGAGTTTAATTTTCTCGTGCGTTTTGATGTGAATGGTTTTCCCCAGTCCTCGTTGAGCTACGCGCTTTGCAATTGCCCCACCAGAGCCTCATCCAGGGGACTAAACTAGATGGCATGGAAGAAGAATCACGTCGTCATCGGATCGCTCTGGTAGGCGCGGGAAAACACGGCGCGGGTCACGCGCGGTACTTTGCGGCCTCGCAACGCGCCGAACTGGTGGCTCTGGTGGACCCGGAAGCAGGCCCTCGCGTTGAATTGGCGGAAGCGCTTGGCGTGCCCGGAGTCGAGCGATTGGAGTCGGTGCTGGATGAGGTTGATGGGGTGGTTATCGCATCGCCCAACCGGTTTCACCACGACCAAGCAATTCAGGTGGCCGAGGCCGGCAAGGCCGTCTTTTGCGAGAAGCCATTGGGTTTGGACCTCGCCGAGGCCGACCGCATCGCCGACGCCGTAGCACGTGCGGGCGTTGCCAGCACCGTCGGGTTTGCCGTTCGGTTCGATGGCGTGATGCAGGGCATGGCCCGCCGGGTTAGCGAGGGGGAGATTGGCGAGTTGTTTGCCCTGACGTCGCGGCGCCTGTTCACCATGCCCGTGGTCACTTCGGGGTGGCGGGCCAACGTCGCCGAAACCGGGGGCGTGCTGTACGAGATTAACCTGCACGAGGTGGACTGGATGATGGCAATGGGTGGGGAAGTCGAGTCGGTCTACGCCAAAACTTACGCGAGGAATCACGATTCCTCGCGGGCCAATGATCACATTTGGATTACGTTTAACTTTGCCAACGGCGCGGGGGGCTTTCACGAGGGGAGTTGGATCGCCTCAAATGCCGCGTTCTACCGGATGGTCCAAGGCACCGAAGGGGGGCTAGCGACCGATGAGTGGGGAAGTCAGCTGATGGTCAGTCGGCCGGGGTCGGATCGGCAGACCGTTAAATCAGACCCAGACTTTGACTTGCGGGGTCACTTCCTAGACTGCATTGAGGGCATTGCCGCCCCGGTTGCCGACGTCGCATGGGGGCGAAAGGTCATGGCCGTTTGCGAGGCGATCATGCTTTCGGCGCAGGAAGGGGTCCCGGTTTCCCCGGCGAGCCTGAGGATGCCGGCACTCGGAGGAATCGGGTAGAAGCCGAGCTATGCCGGTGACACGCAGGATTGCCTTGGAATGGGAAGTGGGTTGGACGCATGATCCGTCCGTTACTCCCACGCGATGGGTCGCCGCCGCCGTCCCGGGCGCGGTGCAACTGGACTGGGCGCGCGCCGAAGGCTGGCCCCCCTACTGGCATGGCAACGAGTTCGAGCGCTACCGGTGGATGGAGGATGTCATCTGGATCTACCGCGCCCGCGTGCCGGAGATGATCCTCGCGAGTGGTGAAGCCGCTTGGCTAGTACTGCAAGGGGCTGATCCCGGAGCCACCGTGCTATTTGACGACGGAGACGTTGGGTTTCATGCCGGACGGTGGTTAGACACGGAGGTGGTCGTGCCGCCGGGGGCGCGCGAGATCCAAGTGGGATTTCTGCCCCTCGGGGTCGAAGATGATGTCCAGCGAACTCGCGGGTGGGGGCGCTACTGGAAGTCGGCCGTTCAGTTTGGTTGGGACTTTTGCCCGCGTTTGATCCCGATCGGACTGTGCGCACCGGCCCACCTGCATGTCGGATCGGTTCGTCTGAAGCCTGACATCGCAACGTTGTTCGATCCGACGACGGGTACCGGGCGGTTGACGGTGGCCGCGTGGGAAAGCTTCGCCGTGACGGAGTATCGCATCTGCGTCACCCTGACTGGGCCGGATGGGGTTACTTGGACCGACGGAGCGCAGGACGACTCGAGACACGCGGTGATCTACGGCCTCGAAGTGCCAAACGCCCAGCCGTGGTCGCCAGAAAGCCCGGAGTTGTACGACCTGAAGGTGGAAGCCATTGACCCGGCCCGTGGCACAATCCTCGACGTCTGGCAGAGCCGCATCGGGTTCCGCCGGGCGGAGCTAGTTCACCACCACGGTGCATGGGAGTTGCCGGCCCCCCAGCCCGGTAGCGAAACCCCGCCCCCGTTTACGTTGCGCCTCAATGGCCGCGACCGGTTCGTCCACGGCACTAACTGGGTGCCTCCGCGTATCTTCCCGGGCGAAGAGGACGAAGCGGTCCTGCGCCCCTTGCTGGAAGCCGCGAAGGCGAACCACTTTGACTTGTTGCGCGTTTGGGGCGGAGGCGGGCCAATGGCGCCCATTTTCTACGATCTGTGCGACGAACTGGGCCTGATGGTCTGGCAAGAGTTTCCGCTGGCCTGCGCGCGATACGAGGGCACGACGGAGTACATGGAGCGGTTGAGCGAAGAGGCAACGGTCATCGTCCAAACATTGCGCTGGCGGCCGTCGTTGGTCTTGTGGTCGGGCGGTAACGAGCTGTTCTGCCCGTGGTCGCGGATGACCCCGCAGGACCCGCCGATGCGTGAGTTGGCGACGATTTGTTGGAGCGAGGATCCGACAACCCCGTTCATCCCGACGTCCCCGATCCACGGGGTTCGGCACGGCGACTATCGGTTCGTGAACCACGAAGACCAAGAAGTCCACCGCATCTTTGCGGGGTCCTCCGCGACCGCGTACGCCGAGTTTGGGGTGCCGGGGCCGTCACCGGCGTCCGTCATTCGCGCGTTTATGCCCGAAGCTGACCTATGGCCGCCACTTGATGGGACGGCTTGGGAGACCCACTTCTGGGCTCACGCTTGGGACGGTGACCCCGAGAGCTGGGGCATGATGCGTCACCTCCGGCATTACTTTGGGGAACCATCGAACTTGGAAGAGCTGGTGGAGTGGGGGCAACTGCTACAGGCCGAGGGGCTGAAGCAACTCTACGAAGAGGCCCGCCGGCAGTCCCCCCGTTCTGGTATGGCGCTAAATTGGTGCTTTAACGAGCCTTGGCCGTGCGCGGCAAACAACAGCCTGATCGCTTGGCCGTGCGAGCCTAAGCCCGCGTTGGCGGCGGTGGGGGCCAGTCTCCGCCCGCAAATCGTGTCGGCGGCGGTGCGTCGTTTCACCTGGGCACCGGGCGAGACGATGGATGTGGAACTTTGGGTGCTCAACGACGGCCCCGAGGACGCACCGCCGGTACGGGTGGAGGCCTGGCTGGAGGCGTCGGACGGGACGCGTAGCGAGTCGGCCCAGTGGGCGGCGGATGCGACGTTGCCCCTACGTCCGCAACGGGGTTCCGTGCATCGGTTGACGGTGCCGACGTCGCCGGACGGCCGGTTCCGGTTGCACGTGGCCGCCCTTGATCGGCCGCCGATGGACTCGGTCTACACGTTTCTGCACCCCATTCGAACTTAAGTACAGGTTAATCCATGCGCATTCTCGTAATTGGCGGTACGGGAGTTATCAGCACTCCTTTCGTGGCGTTAGCGGCGGCTGAGGGGCATCGGGTCACGGTGCTGAACCGGGGACACACCGCGGTGCGGGTGCCGGATCGCGCCCTGCCCTTTAATGTGGAGTTGATTCTGGCCGACCGTTACCACGCCGGAGAGTTCGCCGATGCCGTGGCGACGGCGGGAACCTTCGACGTGATCGTAGACATGATCACTTTTTCGCCTGAGCAAGCCACCGGCCTAGTTCATGCGGTGCGGGGTCGTTGCGGACAACTGGTCTTCTGCAGCACGGTGGACGTCTACGATAAGCCCCCTCGGCGATACCCGATCCCCGACGATGCCCCTCGAGGCGGACTGGGACAGTACGCGTCCGACAAGACTCAGTGCGAGGCGATTCTAGGCGACGCGGAGGCGCGGGGCGAGATCAACCTCACCGTGCTTCGTCCGGCGCACACTTACGGCGATCAAGGGGCCGTGATTCACTCCCTAGGCTTCGGGACCGAGTTTTTGGATCGACTTCGCCGGGGCAAACCCGTCATCGTGCATGGTGATGGTCAGTCCCTTTGGGCATCTTGCCGCGCCGAGGATGTGGCGCAGGGCTTCGTCGGCGCGCTAGGAAACGCGGCAACGTTTGGTCGGGGCTACACCCTCGCGAGCCCCGAATGGCTGACTTGGCGCGACTACATTCGGCAATTGGCCGCCGCGATGGACGCCCCCGAGCCAACCATCGTGCCCATTCCCACAGAAACGCTGATGCGCGCCGTGCCCGACCGCGCGCGCATTGCGCAAGATAACTTCCAGTTCGACAACGTTTTCGAGATCAGCGCGGCCCAACGGGATTTGGGGTTTGCGCCACGCATTGGATTTGCCGAAGGGATGCGCCGGACCGTCCGTTGGCTAACCGACCACGATGCCATTCGAAACTCGGACCTGGATTCCAGCTATGATCAACTAGTCTCGACTTGGCACGAAGCCGAGGTTCAGTTTGGCCAAAAGTTCGCGCACGAACAACCGGAACGGGGTAGCTACCAATGTCACTGACGACCACGGTTTTAAGTATGGTCCTGATGGGCCAATCGACGATCACGTTTACCGTGAACGCCAATCAACCTCTTATCGAGATCTCGCCCTACATCTATGGCACGAACCAGCCTGACTGGGCCGGTCGGAGTCACTACCTCACATTGGGGCGCCTGGGCGGAAACCGGATTACCGCGTATAACTGGGAAAATAACGCGAGCAACGCTGGGTCGGACTGGTACCACCAAAACGATGACTACCTGGGTGGTGGCAACACGCCCGGTGAAGTGATTCGCAAGACCGTCAGTGCGGCACTTCAAAAAGGTGCGGGGGTCGTGGTGACGGTCCCGATGGCCGGGTACGTGGCGGCCGACAAGAATGGTGGGGGCGACGTGAATCAAACGCCGAACTTTCTGTCCGTCAGATTTCGGCAGTCGAAACCGCGGAAAACGATCGGCTACACCTCGCCACCAAACCTGAACGACGCGTACGTCTACCAGGACGAAATGGTGTGGTGGCTTGAGCGCACGTTTGCGCGCCGGGCCGCACCGATCTTCTACGCGTTGGATAACGAAGCGGATTTGTGGTCATCCACCCACGCCAGGATTCGTCCAACGCCAATTACCTACGCCGAGATCGTTGCGCTGTCCGAGGATTACGCGGACAACATTAAGCGAATTCAGCCCAAGGCGTTAATATTTGGTCCGGTGAATTACGGTTGGAACGGATACATCACCTTGCAAGGCGCGCCGGACGCGAACGGACGCGACTTTCTCAACTTCTATCTCCAATCAATGCAGCAAGCGGCCCAGCGTAAGGGCAAACGGCTACTTGACGTTTTGGATCTGCACTACTATTCGGAGGCTCGGGGCGGCGGATTCCGCATAACCGAGACTGGCAACGCGCAGACCGCCGACGCCCGCGTCCAGGCCACGCGGAGCCTATGGGACCCGACGTATCGGGAATCGAGCTGGATCAACGATAACCTGGGCGGACCGATCCGGCTTTTGCCGCGCATGAAAGAAAAGATCGCGACGTATTATCCCGGCACCCGGCTGGCGTTTACCGAGTACAACTTCGGCGGGCAGAACGACCCCTCCGGCGCGGTGGCGCAGGCCGATACATTAGGTCTGTTCGGGGCGTACGGCGTGTTTGCGGCCTGCTGGTGGGACCTAGGCGGCGCGCGGGGATACATCGACGCGGCCTTTGAGGCGTTCCGCAACTTCGACGGTCGGGGAGCGGCGTTTGGCAATGTCGCGCTCGCTACCACCAATAACACCATCTCGCAGTCGGCGTTTTACGCCAGCGCCGATCGGCGTCGGCCGGGTCGTTACGTGATGGTGGCGATCAACCGGGCAACCACCGCTAAGATCGCTCGCATCGCGTTTACCGGCATCACTGGTCGAACGGCGCGGGCGTTCCGGATCAGCGGAAGCCCCGCGCTGACGGCCATCGGGAATGTGAACCTGGCGAACAGTTTTTCCATGCCCGCCCGTAGCGTCACCGTCTTCGAGATGTTGCCGGGACTCTAAGGGACCGCTTACTTGCCCAGGCAAAAACGGGAGAAGATGGCCTCGATCACATCAGGCGAGGCTGTCTCGCCCGTGACTTCGCCCAACTGCATCACGGCCTCTCGGAGAAACGTGGTGGCCAGATCGAAGGGAATCTCTGCCCGGAAAAGCCCGGCGGACTCTCGGCAACCGTTCGCGGCGGCGGTGAGACAGACCGCGTGCCGCGCACTCACGGTGGCTTCGGGAGTATGTTCTACCGGGCTGAGCAGCCCCATCAGCGTCGCTTGGAGGCTGGCGAGGCCGTTCGGAGTTCGTACCGAAATGCCGATTGCCCCGGGCATCGGCGGATGAAGGTCGCACTTGGTGGCAACCCGGATGACGGGTCGGCCAAAGGTCACAACTTCGGCCTCGTCCCCCGGGCACCATCCCGCCGTTGCATCCACGAGGTAGAGGACAGCATCGGCGCGATCAATGGCCTCGCGCGTGCGCGCCATACCTAGTTGTTCAATTGGATCCTGCGTTTCGCGGAGGCCCGCCGTGTCGATGAGGTAGATCGGGAGTCCGTCCAGCACCATGAACTCTTCAAGGGTGTCGCGGGTAGTGCCGGGCACGTCCGTGACAATGGCGCGTTCTCGCCCAAGAAGGGCATTGAGTAGGCTCGATTTGCCGGCATTAGGCCGACCGGCCAGGACCACACGCAGGCCTTCCCGAAGAATCCGCCCGGCTTCGGCGGTCGCCGCCCACCCTTCAAGCGACTCGGCGACGGAATCGCATTGGCGGGCGAGGTCCTCGGCGTTCAACGGGGCCATCTCCTCATCAAAATCCACACGGGCTTCTACCTCCGCCAGTACGTCTAGTACGGATTCGGCGAGAGACCCAATGGCGTTCCGAAGCCCGCCCTGGCGCGCCCAACCGGCCGCCCGGAGCTGTCGGATCGCGGCGGCGTCCACGGTATCGCGCACCGCTTCGGCCTGGGTCAGGTCCATCTTGCCGTTCAGGAAGGCCCGGAGGCTGAATTCACCCGGTCGCGCCGGGCGAGCCCCCGCCGCCCAACAGGCTCGGAGGAGCCCATCTACCGAGGCACGTGAGCCATGAACGCTGATCTCGACGGCAGTTTCGCCAGTAAAGCCCTGGCCGGGACCGAAGGGCAAAATGATGCCATCGTCGCCGTGCGTAAATTTGCCGTAGCGGGCTTGCCAAGGAACGATGGGATCGGGCCAAGGCGAGAACACCTTTGCACCGATGGTCCAGGCATCCGGGCCACTAAGGCGCACCACCGCAACCGCGGCAGTCGCAGTACCCGTAATCGGCGCTACGATGGTTTCCGACAGGTCCGTCATTCGGAATCAGCCTAGCACGTAGGGCATTTGGCCTATCAACGGTCAACTCAAGGCGGTTTAGCGTTGAACAGAGCATGAGGCCTTGGCGACGGACGATTCGGACGGGACTTTTTGGCGTGGGCGTAGGCGTCATTGCCACGGCGGGAATGATGGGCGGGTGGCGTTCGCGCCCTACGGAGCGCCCCACTGAGCCGATTACTACTGTTCTGGCCCGCATCCAGGCCCTCGGCGAATTGCGTACGGTTCGCTATACCTACGACAATGTGAGTGACATTTCAACTACCCGCGAGGTGGCGGACTGGGCGGCCCCAATTCCAGGTGCCGCCTCAATGGTGGAGTCCCTGACTCGCAATCAGGGAGTGGTGGGCGTGAAGGGAACGGTTGACGCGGGCGTCCAGCTGCGACAGGCTTCGGCCCGCTATGAAGGCGAAGGCGAATCTCGGCGTTTGGTAGTCGAAGTTCCCGCCCCTCAAGTTTTCCCAGCGCGAGTAGAGGCCCGGGTACACCAAGCCCGCCGCGGTTGGCTCTGGACGGATGCGAATCTTGGCCTCAAGGCCGAGCACCAAGCCGAAGCCAGTTTTAGGGAAGCGTCTCTGCAACAGGGCATTCTGGCGAAGGCCCGAACCGAAACGCGCGCGCGACTCACGGCCCTCCTGGCCCCCGTCAGTGACGTCCCGGTTGACGTACGCTTTGCGGACGAATCCACGTCAATCCTCTCCGTGGCCCCGCGATCGATTGACTTATAAGCCAGGGTGCGAGGACGCCTACATTCGGAACATCGTAAATCCGGGCTCGGCCGAAGGGCCGCCCCGGGCGACGTCGATGCCGAGGGCAAGGACGCGGCGGGTGTCGATGGGGTCGATAATGCCGTCGTCCCACAATCGACCCGTGCTGGTGTACACGCTGGACTCCTCGGTGTACTTAGCCAGGATCGGGGCGCGGAAGTCATCTTGCTCGGCCTGCGTCATCGTCTCGCCGCGCGCGGCCAATTGGTCAAGTTTTACGGTCAAAAGGACGTTGGAGGCTTGCTCTCCACCCATCACCGAAATGCGGGCGTTGGGCCACATCCACAAGAAGCGCGGCGAGAATGCGCGGCCGCACATGCCGTAGTTTCCCGCGCCGTAGCTTCCGCCGATAACCACGGTCAGTTTGGGCACGGGAGCGGTGGCGACCGCGCTCACGAGTTTGGCCCCATGGCGAGCGATGCCTTCGTTTTCGTACTTGCGACCGACCATGAAGCCTGTGATATTTTGCAAAAAGACAATCGGTAGGTTGCGCTGGACGCACAGCTCGATGAAGTGCGCGCCCTTTTGGGCGGACTCGCTAAAGAGGATGCCGTCGTTGACGAGGATGCCCGCCGTTCGTCCGTAGAATCGACCGAACCCGCAGATCAGACTAGAGCCGTAGCGTGCCTTGAACTCGTGGAATCGCGAGCCATCCAGGATCCGGGCTAAGACTTCGCGTACCAACATGGGGCGACGCGGGTTGGCGGGGATTAGGCCGTACAGGTCGGCGGGATCGTAGAGCGGGTCCTCGGGCAGCACATCGTCGGCGTGGGCGACTGAGGGCTTGGGCAGGGTTTCGATGATGTTGCGGACGATCGCCAGCGCGTGGGCGTCGTCGTCGGCCAGGTGATCGGCAACTCCGCTCATCCGGGTGTGGACGTCGGCACCACCCAAGTCCTCGGCCGTGACCTCTTCACCCGTCGCCGCCTTGACCAACGGTGGTCCGCCCAAGAAAATCGTGCCCTGATTGCGTACGATCACGGTCTCGTCGCTCATCGCCGGAACGTACGCGCCTCCTGCGGTGCAGGAGCCCATAACGGCCGCGATCTGCGGGATCTGACGAGCGCTCAATTGAGCTTGGTGGTAGAAGATTCGGCCGAAATGGTCCCGGTCGGGGAAGACCTCGGCCTGAAGGGGAAGGAATGCGCCGCCGGAGTCCACCAAGTACACGCACGGGAGGTGGTTCTCCAAGGCGATTTCCTGCGCCCGGAGGTGCTTCTTCACCGTCATCGGGTAGTACGTGCCGCCCTTAATCGTGGCATCGTTCGCGACGATTATTACCCGCCGGCCGTGAACCTGTCCGATCCCGGTGATGATGCCCGCGCCCGGGGCGTCGCCCCCGTATAGGCCCTCTGCGGCGAGCGGACTGAGTTCCAAGAACGGCGAACCGTCGTCAAGGAGGGCGTCGACCCGCTCGCGGGCGAGCAACTTTCCGCGACTACGGTGCTTGGCGATGGATTCCGGCGATCCGCCCGCCATCACTCGCGCGGTCCGCGAGCGGAACTCGTCCATGATCGCCGCCATTGTTTGGCGGTTCTGGGCGACGTCGGTTTCCGGCGTCGCTGCGGGAAGCGAGATGGGTTCCATCGGGCCGCATCTTACCGCCGTCGCATCGCCCGGAACAAAAAAAATACCCCCGCTCCTTTGGAACGAGGGTTAAGTTAGGTCTTGTGCTTGTCGTCTTGCTGGTTAAAAACGTCTGGGGATTGCCCTCGCTTAGCGAGCGCTTTCCACCATTGCTTGAAGATACACCACTCTTTAAGGATAAGTTCCCGCATTCTGGAGAAAAACGTATAGAATCGGAAAATTAGGTCCCAATAACCCGGCCTGGTGGTAAATGCGGAAAGCCGGCAGAGAAAAATGGCGCGCTCGAGAGGACTCGAACCTCCGACCTACAGGTCCGCAACCTGTTGCTCTATCCACTGAGCTACGAGCGCGCTTGCCGGGAAAGAGGATACCCCAAGCCTCCCCGGACGTGGTCTACCCGATCCCCAGCAAAGGTGGCAGCTCGCGCAGATCGCTGATTTCCACGTCGGGAATCGGCGAATCGGCGGGCTGAGAGAACGGGCGGGCGTCGACGGCGGCACTCGGCGGCACATCACTGGGGCGGCGCACCCACGCCGTGCGGTAGCCGTACTCGATCGCGGGCTTAATATCCGCCGAATAGCTATTTCCGACCATGAGGATATCGGGCGGAGAGAGCTCGAGCGCGGCTTCAACTCTGGCGTAAGCGGCCCGCGCGGGCTTACCAATCCTCAGTTCGCCTTGGATTCCGATGAACGTAAAGTAGTGGCCCACCCCCACTTGCTTTATTTCCTCGCGCTGGATGTCGGCGGGTCCGTTGGTCAGCATCGCCAGCGGGTAAAGCGGCAACAGCGCATCCAGCACCTCAAGTGCTTCGGGGAATAGCTGAAGCGCGGCGTTACGCTCGGCCCGGTAGGTGTCGGCCAAGCGCCGGGCATGGTTGAGGTCATCCACCCCTAAGGCCCGGAGCGTCTCGTGCATCTGTCGCTCTCGGGTGGGTTGCCCGGTGCGGCAGTAGGTGGCATACACTTCGGGATCGTTTAGGCTGCGGTTGATGTCTTCAAAGACCTTGGCCCACGTGGCGATGTGAGAATCGTGACTATGGCCAGGGACGCCGTGGGCGGTAAACGCCGACCGCAGACCCGCTTTCGCGGCGTCCCAGTAGCCGCACAACGTGTCGTCAAGGTCAAAAACGATCGCTCGGACGTTGCCAAAAAGCGGGGCCATTAGCTCAGGAGTGTACTTGCCCCATTGGGCACGTGTATGCTCTTGCTACGAGCATGACCGTCGGGACCCGCAATTACGCCGAACTTCACCTGCACCTTGGAGGAGCGGTTCTGCCACGCATCCTGTACACGCACTTGGAGCGGGCCAAGTTGGACCGTTCCCGACCAGACGCACAGCAACGGGCGGTGGCCATGCTCCGGCGATTTCCGACTTTCGAAAAGTTCGAGCGCCGGTTAACCCGACCCAGCGCAACGCTCACGCAGTACCTCGAGGCGCACCGACTGATCGAGCCGCTCCAGACGATCGAGACGCTCCCCTATTTCATCAACCGGCTATTGCGCGGGGCCTACGTGTTCGAGAATATCGCGTACCTCGAGTTGCGCTATAACCCTTACTTCCGGCTGCCCAAGGGAATTCCCGAAGTGGAATCGGTGGAGCGGATGGAGGAGATCGTGGGCACAATCGCCCAGACGGCGGCGGCGGCGCACCGTGAATTTCCGATCGTGTTTACAAAGATCCTGTGTCTGGATAGCCGCTTGCCACGCGCGGTGAACGAGCGCATCTTTGAGGTGGCCAGAGCAATGCCGAAGGAAGTGGCGGCGCTGGACCTTGCCGGGCCCGACGAAGCGTACCAAGAGCAACGCGAGGACCTTCTGGCCCTGATGACCCAAGCTCGCGATGCCGGCATGAAGCTAACGGCTCATCTTTATGAGACGCCGGATGGATGCATCCCCGAGTTTCTTGAGTTGGTGGATCGTATTGGGCACGGCATTCAAATTCCGCTACTGGAGCCGCGATTGCTGGCGAAAGTCGCCCGCCGTAAACAGTGCCTCGAAGTGTGTCCCACCACTTATTTCCGCACCGGCACGATTCGGAGCTACCAAGAGCTGAAGCCGGTGTTTCGGCAATGCTTCGACCTCGGGGTGGATATTGCCGTCTGCAGCGACAACTCTGGTTTCCACAATGTGCGGTTGCCCCTGGAGTTTGAGCGACTCTTGACGCACGGTGTGGTGGACTTTCGGCAGATGGAGACGATTCGGGAGAACGGGTTCCGCCATGCGTTTCGCTGGCCGGGCCGCGTGGATGACCGTCGCTCCGTCAGCTAGTTCAGCGAGTTGACCTAAGCCTGGGACGTTTGTCCCAGACCGATTAAAATCCTAACCTTGGGCCGAGCGCCGAGCCGTTTACCTTGTCTGACCCGGCTTGGGTCGAAGGTAAACCAATGGCACGCAAGAATGAACTGACCTTTTTGGCCTTTGCGGTAGGACTCGTGGCGGGAGCCTCTTGGTATGTCTATGAGGACTTGAGTCGACAATTGCTAATCGCAGAACAAGAGGCTTATCCGGGCTTCAGTGATCAGCCACCGAGTTCGGCGATCGGCAATCGACCGATCAATCTCATAATCTAGCCTCCAATTCGGTTCAGGTGGTCAGCGCTAGACCTTGCTCGTAAGTCCGTGGTGATCAGTTCCGTTTTGACTCGGTAGCGTTGACACTCTCCGGTTGAGAGTGCTAAACTTATTAGCAGACCAGGGGTGAGAGTGCCATCGGCATTTTGATCCTGGCAGTCATCGACTCTCAGATCCTTAGGAGGACAAAAACACTTATGGCCGTAGAATTACGACCCCTCGGAGACAAGGTCGTCGTGCAGCTCGTGGAGCTAGACGACAAGAGCGCCGGCGGAATTTATCTGCCCGACAGCGCCAAGAAGAAGCCCCAAGAGGGCAAGGTCATCGCCGTTGGCGGTGGCCGCGTGCTGGACAACGGCGAGCGCAACAAGCTCAGCGTGAAGAGCGGCGACCGCGTGCTGTTCAGCAAGTACGGCGGCAACGAAGTCACGATCGACGGCGAGGATTATACGATTCTCGACGAGGATCAGATTTACGCGATTCTTGGTTAAACGCTAGCGAATCGCTTTGTAGGTTGACCTAGCGCTGGGCATGGTCGCGAGATCTGGAAATTCGACTTCGGATCCTTTCGGCTTAGGTTGATGCAAGCCTGAACGCACGTTCAGAACCGCCGCTCACTGACCGCTTGCGTTAACAACCGACAGCCAAGCTAGGACACGATTCACCAACAAGGAAACACAAGACAATGGCAGCAAAAAATTTACTTTACGATGAACAAGCCCGTCGCGCGCTCGAGCGAGGCGTTAACAAAGTCGCCGAAGCGGTGAAGGTCACCCTCGGCCCGAAGGGACGGAATGTCGTTCTGGACAAGAAGTGGGGCAGCCCCACGATCACCAAGGACGGCGTGACCGTCGCCAAGGAGATCGAGCTTGAGGATCCCTACGAGAACATGGGCGCTCAGCTCTGCAAGGAAGTGGCCTCAAAAACCAACGATGTAGCCGGCGACGGCACCACGACGGCGACGGTCCTCGCCCAGGCCATCGTCAACGAAGGCCTGCGTTACGTGGCGGCCGGCGGTAACCCGATTGCGGTGAAGCGCGGGATCGACAAGGCCGTCGAAGCGGTTATTGCCGAGATCAAGAAGGTCGCTCAGCCGATCAAGGACAAGGAGCAGGTTGAGTTCGTCGCCACGATTGCGGGCAACGACAACGAGATCGGCAAGCACGTCGCGGAAGCGATGGAGAAGGTCGGCAAGGACGGCGTCATCACCGTCGAAGAGAGCAAGGGCCGCGACACGGCGCTGGAAGTGGTCGAGGGTATGCAATTCGACCGCGGCTACATCAGCCCGTACTTTGTGACCGACCCCGAGCGCATGGAAGCAGTCATCGAGAACCCGATCATTCTTCTTTACGAGAAGAAGGTCAACAGCGCGCAGGACCTCCTGCCGTTCCTCGAGAAGATCGCCACCACCCGTCGCCCGCTGATCATCATCGCGGAAGACGTGGAGGCTGACGCCCTCGCGACCCTCGTGCTGAACAAGATTCGCGGCGTGTTGCAGGTTGCGGCCGTTAAGGCCCCGGGCTTTGGCGATCGTCGCAAGGCCATGCTGGAGGACATCGCGACTCTGACGAATGGCAAGTTCATCAGCGATGACCTCGGAGTGAAGCTAGAGAACGTCACGGTGGACATGTTGGGCACCGCCAAGAAGGTTGTGATCACCAAGGAAGAGACCACGATCATCGAAGGCGCGGGCACTAAGGCCGACGTGATGGCCCGAATCGGCCAAATCAAGGCGCAGATCGAGAAGACGGACAGCAACTACGATCGCGAGAAGCTCCAGGAGCGACTGGCGAAGTTGAGTGGCGGCGTGGCCGTGATCAAGGTCGGCGCGAGCACCGAGACCGAGCTGAAGGAAAAGAAGCACCGCTATGAGGACGCGCTGAGCGCGACCCGCGCGGCGGTAGAAGAGGGCATCGTTCCCGGCGGCGGCACCACGCTGTTGCGCGCGGCCGATGCGCTGAGCGCCCTGAACGCTGAAGGCGACGAGCTGACCGGCGTGAACATCGTGAAGCGAGCGCTCGAAGAGCCACTTCGCCAGATCGCGCAGAATGCGGGATTAGAGGGCTCGGTCATCGTGGAGAAGGTACGCAACCTGAAGGTGGGCATGGGCCTTGACGCCGCCACGGGTGAGTATGTCGACATGATGAAGATGGGCATCGTTGACCCGGCCAAGGTCACGCGAAGCACGATCCAAAACGCCGCCTCCATTGCGGGCCTCGTGCTCACGACGGAAGTGTTGGTCGTGGAGAAGCCCGAGCCGAAGAAGGCTGCCCCCGCCGGCGGACCTGGCGGCATGGGCGACATGGACTACTAAGCGCTGAGCGTAAAGTAAGCCGAAAATGCCCAAGGCCGACCCGAAAAACGGGTCGGCCTTGGGCATTTTGGAGGGAAATCCGTATAGGACCTATAGGACTTATGTAAGCAATCGGGCCCATTCTCAACCCGCCCCCTTTTGACAAAGCCACACCTTGGTGACAGCATTCACGCCATGGACAAGCCGTTGATCCCGGCGCATGGTGGTTACCGCAGCTTGGCCGCTTTCCAGATGTCCGAGATCGTCTACGACGCCACGGTGGCTTACGGCAACCTAGCCATTGATGCCCGATCGCGGACCAAAGACCAGATGGTCCAGGCGGCGCGGAGTGGTCGCCAAAACATTGCCGAAGGAAGCCAGGCGTCGGGCACGACAAAGAAAACCGAACTGAAACTGGTGAATGTGGCGCGCGCTAGCTTCGAGGAGTTGCTACTCGACTACGAGGACGACCTTCGACAGCATGGCTTGCGCCAGTGGGCCAAAGAAGCCCCGAAAGTCATAAGGAGTCGAAGTCTAACCTCGATTGAGGATCGGTCGTATGAAACCTACCGGAATTGCGTTGACAAGAAGGGACGTGAAAATACCGCCAACACGGTCCTCTGTCTTATCCATCAGACGAACTATCTTCTCGACCGATTGCGCCAGCGTTTAGATCGTGATTTTCGCCCAGAGGGAGGGTTTACTGAGCGACGGTACCGAGAGTGAACCGGCTATCGGCGAGAGCAAGGTGAGGCGAAATAGGACCTATAGGACCGATAAGTCCCATCGGTCCTATAAGTTCTATTCGTCCTATTGCCCCTCGCCGCGAGCCACTACTTTACAAAGTCTGCGTTCCTGCTTCGAAACTCTCCCGGGAAAAAATTGTCAGTCTCAATGGGGCCGGACAGCGGTGAAGCCGGTATGGGCAGGACCCAGGATCTTGCTCAGTCGGCGATCCAGCACCACTTTTTTCGCTCCAGAAGATGCGTGGACGAATCGCCTTTCGGCACCCACCACCACGATCAGCCCGACGTGGGCGTAGTCCAACCCCGGACGCGTGTCGGTAAGCGCAACAATGTCGCCCGTTCGCAACCCGGCTTCGGCGCTGGCGGCATCGGCTTCCGGCACTAACCAGCGTTCACTCGATGTCAGGCGCCGCTCAATCTCGCGGAGCGCCGGCAACAGACTTGAATCGGCGGCCAACGCCGAGTAACGTTGGGCGTTCTTAGACATAAAGAAAAGCCGGTTGACAAAGGGCACGGCGCCGGGAAGGGAAGCGGTGATGTTTGTCCAGGTGCCGCGTGCCGCATTGTCGGCAAACCAATCACTGGTGTAATGCAACCGACTCAGATAGCCTTCCACGCGTCCCCCACGGTAGCGCGTTCGCTCCACGAGACCCAGCAGTTTCTCGGGTGTGGGTTCGTCATTCCAGTTCATGTGTGCCAATGCCAGCACCGTCTCGGCGAAAGTCACGCAGTCCAGGCCATCCAGCGTCACCGTGCAGGCCTCCTGCGTGGGCCGCTGATCCAGGGTCCCGCCGACGTAGGGCACGCCGATGAGTTGACGTGCAAAGAACTCCATCCGCGCGGGCAAATTGCGCTCGCTAACGCGCTCCGTTCGGGCAGCCTCCATCAACAACCCAAACCGGGTTCCGCCCGCGAAGGTTTGGTTCACGGTGGATGGGCTCGCGAGGACTGCCATGACGGCAAGGGGGATGATCATGACAACAGAATACTTGCCTCGGTGCCAAGAAGTGTGTTGGCGGGGGGCAGTTCGAACGTTGGATTACCCCGGACGTCACCGCATCTAGCAAGGTCACAGGGTGGCTACGGCCGTTCCCGACCTGAAATGAGCATGCCAATCGCGTGAGCAATTCGTTTCGCCCGGGCATCTGATCGCTTCGCTTCCTCAATAAATAGTAAGTAGTTCTTCCGAAGGAACGTAGTGGAGGCTCCAAACCGTAACTTGGCCTCGGGCGAGGCCTCAAGCGCGCTAAGCAGGTCTTCCGGCAGGTTGTTCAGCTGCGGACCTTCCAGGCCGATCTCGGCGGTCACCTCGGCTCCCACCGGTAGGCCCGCATCGTGAAGCCAAACCGGCCCGAGCGGCAGTCTCCACTGGTCCCCGACACGCGTGGCGACCCCGCGCCAAGCGACCGTACCCAGACGACCGACGAGGTTGTACCGCGCTTGTTCGCCCCAGGCTTCCGCAGGGGATTGGGGGAGCGGCAATACCGCACGTCCCCCAACCCTTGCAATCCGCTCGATCCACGTCAACGTCGCGCTCATGCGCGGCGCGTTCGCCGACGATGGACCAAGACCGCTAAGCCCGTGCCCAGCGCCAGTAGTGTTCCCGGCTCGGGGGCGACTACCGAAGCAAGGGCGACGGGTTTCCTCAATTTGGAACCGCCAAACGTGGACCCCGTGTTGAAAAGCTGAGAGTTCATGTAGCCAATGCGCTTGGCGTTCGGGTCCGAGTCCAGAGCTCCCGTCATGTAGAGGAAGTCGTGGCCCGTTGAATATCCAAGTTTGTTCGCGGCGAAGCCGGTCAGGCTCCAAGATCCCCCACCGGTTCCGGTAGTGATCCATGACATATCATCCGCATTTCCGACAGGACCAACGACGAAGGAGTCGGTGGGAGCGGGGTTCGGGACGTAGGCACCCTGGGCAACCTGGTTGCCGTAGAAAGTTCCGCTTGAAAGCGAGTGAATGCAGTGATTGGTTCAGACACTAGAGCCGATCGTCGCCTTGACCACTTTGCTCGTGCTCCCTAACGAGAGTCCGGCGAACCATGTGCTTCCCACGGAGGTGACAAACTTAAGGGAACCGCCGGACGGTGCCGTTGAGGTGGAGAGAATGGCGCCGGTCGTTGGATTTAGTTCATCAATCCGAGTTGTGTTGTAGGCAAAAAGTCGAGATCCGTACGTCACCACTTGGGAGTAACCCGAGTTCTCCACGAGTAAACCGTAGGAGGTTCCGGTGCTGTAGTCCCATGTCCGCACATTACTGTATGTAATTAAAGTGAAGGCCTGGCCGGTGTCGCGGTGCGCCGCGACCGAGACGATAGGCCCAGCCGATCGATTTGCAAAGAAGCCGAGGTTGGTCCCCGTTGGCGTCGTAGCGGTGGACTCGGGTTGATTGCGTGACGTCTCCGGAATCCGCAACCAAGAGTAGATCATAGGACGCCATGGCCGTGGAACTGAGGGCCGCAAGGAGCATCAGGAATGAAGTACGCAATCTCATAAGTCGCAGTGTACGGGCCAAGCTGACGATTGTTGAGAAAATTCACCGGGTAAGGTTCGAGAACGATGACGAACGCCGATTTACTCGCGAGATTGCTAGAGCGTAATCAGGAATCCTTTCTCAAAATGGTTCACCGAGTGCCTACCGAGCACTTGGATTGGAGCCCCTATCCAGGCCTACGCAGTACGCTTAACCAGTTTCAAGAAGTGGCGACCGTCGTGGGCGACTTCTGGTCGTTGTACAGCGACCGAAAGATGAACTTGGAGCCAAAGACCTTCAGCGATTGGCTTGAGCGACGATCGACCATGACCGATATCGTCGAGCTGGAAACTCGTTTGCGCGCCGATACAGCCCGACTGATCGAGCACATCCGGACCCTAAGTCCAGAGGACCTGACGCTACCGGTTCAAATGCCTCTTCCCGGCGAATACCTGGCGGTCGACACCTTTATGTACAACGCATGGAACATGGCGTACCACGAAGGCCAAATCGCGCAAATTCTGATGCACCTGGACATTAACCCGATGGCCTAAGTTAAAACCTTCCCACGCCTCCGTTGTGCCATCATCGGGGGCGTGGAATCGCCTTCGGATGCCGATTTAGAACCGGGCGCGCAAGCCCTTATCTTGTTTGACCAATTGATTGGCCTATTTGTGGACTCGAGCCTGGTCTCGGTCGAGCGACGGGCCGAGACGATCGTGGTCACGCCGCGTGATCCCGGGACTTTCCCCGTTACGCTTTACGATCAAGGTGAAGATGCGATGATCGCGGCCGAGCGGTGGCACGCCCACTACGACGACCCCGAGCAAGCGGCCTTTGCCGCGCTCTGGCTCCTCACCCCCTACTACCGGGTGGTGCACGAGCTTCGAGGGGGGATTCTGGCGGCAGTCTGGATTGAACGCTGGGAAGTGGCGGGTTGGGATGCCATGGAACCCGTCTATTTCCTCAATCCGGAATATGCCCCCGATTGGGATCCCGCTGCCGGCCACGCTTTTCACCGACGGACGTTCCAACAAGCCATTGCCGTTCCACCGCAACCCTACGAAGTCGTCGTGCCCGGGGCCCGGTTAGATGCGTCGCACTTGCCCGAAGACAGTGAACTCGGAGTTCACGTTCACCCAATAGATTTCCCACTTGGCCCGCTACTGTTAAGAGAGTAGTCGGGAGTGCCGACCTAAGGTAGATTAACTGCGTGGATTCGGATCTGGCACCGTCGAAGCCGCTCAGCGCGCGTCTCACCCAAATTGTCGGATTGGCGCAAACCGGCCTCGGCGACAAGGCAATTGCGGCAGAACTTGGCGTCAGTATCAACACGATCAAGGCCCACTGGCGGCGATTGAGGGAGCGGTATCAGGCCAGTAATCGTGCCGAAGTTATCGCTCGATTCCTATCCGAACAGTTTCAATCCCATGGGCTAGACCTTATCATGGCCAACTCCGCTCTGCTGAAAGAGTTGGAACGAACGCAGCTAAGAGAGGTTGAGTTGCGGCAGGAATTGGCCCGAATAAACGCCGAGTTAGAGCGCCGAGCCGGGGAAACCGCGCAAATCATATACTCGTTCGAACTAAACCAGCGACTGACTCGCGAGCGCATAGACTACCTTGAGCACTTAAATTCCGCGATGAGCCAGATGCGGATTCTGGTGCACGACGGCGAGTATGGTTCCTCTTGGCGCAAGCACTTTATGTCCGACTCCAGCGAAGCGTTTGGATACCCCGGAAATGCTTGGGTCGACGGAACCATCACGGTTTTTGGGGTCGCACATTCCGATGACGTGCCGGTTGCCGTGCGCGAGTTAGAGCCCGCACTTCAAGACGAGTCGAAGGTTAATGTGTCCTGGCGCATGCGCCAAGCCGATGGAACCTACCGGCGCATGCTGGACTTCAACTTCCTAGAGCCTGCTAATGCAACGGGCATCGGTAACTACCGGGCTATCTCAATTGATGTAACCGACTGGTACGTAAATCTGCGTGAGCACTTGAATCGAATGGCCGAGTGGCCTGACCTTGAGGTCTAAGCATTCGCCTAAAAGGGTCAATGCAACGGTGCCAGGCCGGGGAGGACTCCTTCGGCAGGATGTTCAGCTCCAACCCTGACCCGCGTAACTTACCGAAAAGGGCTAATACGTCGCATTGCGGGTGTCCGGTAACCTATTCCTGTCGTTGACGTGGATAGGTTGAGTCCTTTGAAGGGGGACTCGCCTTGGGTACACCATGGGCATCGACCGTTCACGGGGCAGAAAGGGGATTGCCTCTATGAGAACGCGAACAAGGGGTCGACTCGCGTCGGCTCCTTTCTTTGCGCTTTGCAAAGATACGTAGACAAACGTGCCGAAATAAAGGGACTTGTTGTAGACGAATTGGTGATCTATCCTGAGTTGAGCCGTTCCCCGGGAACGGATTCGACCAGGAGAGACCCTATGTCAACCTACGAAACTGCCCAGAAATTTGTTGAGCTGATCCGAAATGGCGAGATGGAGCGTATTTACGCGGACTACTACCAACCGGATGTCTTGAGTGTGGAAGCCGACGGTGAAGCATTCCACGGGATGGAAGGCATCACCAAGAAAAACGCTTGGTGGGATTCAACCTTCGAAATGCATTCCATGGATGTGGAAGGGCCGTATCCTCACGGCGACAGCTTCGCCCTCAAGTTTGGGATGGACATAACCGAACGGAAAAGCGGCCAGCGCAGCCAGATGAGCGAGATCGCGGTGTACAAACTGCGCGACGGTCGCGTAGCCGAAGAGCGCTTCTTCTACGTTCCAGACTGACGCCCGCAGTGTTCCCGGAGGATTTGCGCGGCCAATTCACTGGCCGAGGCCTCTTCGTTCTGGATCAGCGTCCATCGCGGTGAGATTTCAGTGAGGTAGCGCTGATTCATGTGGTGAACGATGTCTTCGAGGACTACCGGATCGAAGGGTTTATTCGTCCGGCGACGGTTGCGTTCAAGGTTAATATCAATGGGCGGGAGTAGCAGTACGCGCACCACCGGTCGATCCCCCAGGTGCGCGGCCAGGAACTGGTCCCATCGGGGGAGGTTCCGGCAGTGATCAATGGCGACGGACATGCCGGCGTCAAAGTATCGCACGGCGAGGTCGCAGGCGGCGGCCTCGGCCAGCTGGAATTGGCGCTCGGTTTCGTCGGTCCACTCGGGCACACTGTCACTCATGCCGACCACGACCATCCCGCGCAGGGCGTCAACTTCCAAGTGGACGCCCTGCGCAAAGTGGCTCAACAGTGCGCGTGACACCGAGGTCTTGCCCGCGCCTGGGGGACCCGTCACCGCGAAGATGACCGGCTTCAAGGCGCGACGGGACCCGCTACAAAGTCACGGACGTCTTTAGCGAGGGTCGTTAAGCATCCCTCGTCGATGTACATCATGTGCCCCGCCGGGTAGTCGCGCGTTGAGATCGCATTTCGAAGGGTGGGATCCAAGCCCAAATGCGCCAGCGTGTAGCGCGTCGCAAAGTACGGGGTTGCTAGGTCGTACCAGCCCGAAGCCACGAAGATCCGCATGAACGGGTTCCGACTCATGGCCGCGCGCAGTGCTTCGCTGGTGTCGGGGTAACCCTGACCCGCGTCGCCGTAGGTCCAGTGCTTCCACAGCTCGCCGGGGTTGAACACGTTGTAGGGCAGGTCGGTTTTCCAGCCCAGAGTGCGCTGAAGGTGGTCGTAGATCCCGGCGGTGAAGGGCGGCAGAATCGAAGTGGACGCCGGGTCGTGCTCAATCACCTCGCCGGCCGCGTTGGCATCAATGCCTCGGAACCGCGAGTCCAAGCGCCCCACCGTGCGCTTTTGGTCACGCAGTAGCTCCTTGCAGAAGCGATGGATTTGGATGCGCAGGTCGGTGGCCTCCAGGTAGGCCGGGGAGAGCCCTGTGAGGTGCGCCAACTTGGCGATGATCCGGGCGCGCTCGGCCTTGGGGAGCTGGTCGCCCTTCGCCAGGGCCGTGGTGTACTCGCCGGCGGCGAAGGTTTCCGCCTCCTTCAGGACCGACTCCAGCGACCGTCGCCCCGGCAAGCGCTTGTGGTACCAAGCGGTGGCGGCGTACGTGGGTAAGAACAAGATGTAGGGCAGGTCATTCCCCTTCATAAACCGCGCGGTTTGGAAGTTGAGAATGCTGCTAACGAGGATCAGGCCCGACATCGCAATGCCGCGCTCCACCAGCCATCGGCTCAGGCCGGCGGCGCGGGTGGTGCCATAGCTCTCGCCCGCCAGGTACAGCGGGGAAGTCCACCGTTGCGTTCGCCCCAAGTACAGCCGGATGAACTCGCCGATTGAGGCGATGTCGCCTTCCAAACCCCAATGTTTTTTCGAGATTTCCTCGGTGGCCGCGCGGCTATAGCCCGTGCCAACGGGATCGATAAAGACGAGGTCGGCAAACTCAAGCCACGACTGAGGATTGTCTTCCAACCGGTAGGGCGGCGCGGGCATGCTGCCGTCGGGCTGAAGGACCACCCGACGTGGTCCCACCGCGCCGAGGTGCAGCCATACCGAAGCCGAACCGGGACCGCCGTTGAATGTGAACATCAGCGGGCGGGTGGAGGGGTCGTGGTCGCCCTTTCGGCGGTAAGCGGTGAAAAAGATGCCCGCGTCCACTTCGCCCTTCTCGCTCTTTAAGGGCATCTGGCCCACGATGGCTTCGTAGTCGAACCCATTGAGAGAATGGTGGGTCGTGACCCACTCACGATCGGTTTCGAGCGGGATTCGCTCGGGCGGCGTCGTTTTGGCGTCGGTTTTCGCGTCTGTCTTGGCCTCTTCCGGCATCCCTCAAGTATGTCCGATGCCGACCGCCTGCGGCGTAGGAGGTACTTTGGCACGCATGAGTGACTTTGCCGAAACGTGGACGCTGATTCGGGGCCGATTTGATGCTGAGGTATCGGGCCTCAGCGCGGCGCAACTGAACTGGCGGCTACACCCCGACTCGCTGACCCTGGGCGAGATGGCGCTGCATGTCGCCGGAGTTGAAATCTCGTTCACCCACCAACTCACGGGCGCGCCGCTGGACGCGTTCACGACCAAGTTAAAGGCTGCCGCGACCGATGGCAGCGTGAACGACAAGCCTTTTCCTTTCGCCGTGGCCGAGATAACGCCGGATGCCGTTCAGCAGGCGCTCGCGCTCGGCCGAGAGGTCGTCACCCCCTTGATCACGAACCTCACGCCAGAGTTGAGGGCGAGGCGGTTGATCAGTGCCCTTGGTCCAGAGATCGACGGCACCGGAGCTTTTGCGCGTCTGGCCTACCACCCCGGCTACCACCAAGGTCAGGCGTACCTAATCAAAACCGCGCCCGGATTTCCGGCTTAGCCGGCGATCTAGCCGCTAGTCGCTTCGGCGCAGGCGGACGACCTCGCGAAGTCGAGGAAGGTACTCCACCAAGCCTTTGCCGGGGCACGCGGTTTGGTGGCTGAAGTCCTTGTGCATCCCGATCCGATAAGCCGGCACGTGCCACCGTTCGGCGGCCCAAAGAGTGAGAGCGTCCAGGCTGGCCAGCTCGGCAGCGGTCGGCGCCTCGACATCAAACTCGCCCTCCACCACAATCAGCAGGTGGCCCTTGGGGTTGTATTCGGTGTTGGTGTCGCCGGCAAAGTTGGGATCCCGGGCCTCGCCAATCCGCCCGTCGATCGAGATGTAATAGTGGTAGGGGATGTCGGGCCACGCCGGCTTCGTCTTGCCGTTGGCCAGCTTATCAACCCGCTGGCTGAAGACTTGCAGCCCCCGAAGCTTGTCCTCTAGGGATCGCGCGGTGTTGCTCTTAACCCCGGTGTGGTGGATGGTGATTCGCTCAATGGATTGAGGAATCGCGCCGGGGAGAATCGGCTTAGCCCCCCACTCCGTCCGGGAGACGATGGGAGGCTTCGGGACTAAACCGATGACAACGCTGGCGACAATGCCGAGAAGCATGGGGGGCCTTAGAAGGAGACTTTGACGTTCTCGCGTTCTACCGAGTTGGTCAACTCGAACAGCTCGCGGTGCTGGAAGTTACCGATCCCCGCAAAGAGGTTACCGGGGAACGACTCAATCTTAACGTTGTATTCAGTGACCACATCATTGTAGTACTGGCGAGCAAAGCTGATCTTGTCCTCGGTGCCGCGCAGTTCGGATTGCAGCGACATCATGGAGGAGTCCGCTTTAAGGTCGGGATAGGCTTCCGAGAGCGCGAACACTCCAGAGAGCGCTTGGCTCAGGGCACCTTCGGCCGCGGCTCGGTCGCTCACGGAGTTTGCCGAGATCGCCTTGTTCCGCGCCTGTATGACGCGCTCGAGCGTATCGCCCTCATGCTTCATGTAGCCCTTCACGGTTTCCACGAGGTTCGGGATTAAGTCGTAACGACGCTTTAGCTGGACGTCGATCTGGGACCAGGCGTTCATTGTGGCGCGGCGCAGCGCCACTAGACGGTTGAACGTGCCGATGGCCAGGAGCAAAAGTCCGGCAAGGCAGATGAGGAGAATCCAGAAAGCAATCATGGTCAGTTAGGAATCGGGGCCGACTTGTTAGAACTACGGTCGGGACTTGAGTTCGGTTGCGCTTTGCGGTACAGACGGACGGGTCCGGGGAAAAGGCTTCCCGCGCCGACAAGTTCTACCGTGCGCGCATCGATTCGCCGCAGCCTAACGATTGGGGTGTTCGATGGTGCCGGACGCTCGAGGATGAACTTAGCCACCAAGTCGCACGATTTCGCGCCAAACCGCACCTCGCCCGCGCTGGTGATACCGGAATCCTCCAGGGCATAGGTTCCATCGGTCCGAATTTCAAGGCGGACACTCAGGAGCGTCCCCCGGATTTGCTCCGAGAGAACTCGGCCTTCCGGAGGTGGATAGGTGCCCCGCCATTGTCCGACCCATGCGGAAGCCGAGGTTTGACAGCCCGCGACGACCCCGCCGATGGCTATAATCGAACCAATGAGCGCGGCAACACAGGAAGCATATCGGTCCATGGGACTCAACGACGGCGAGTATACGCTCCTGTGTGAATTAGTGGGCCGAACGCCGAGTCTGACGGAGTTGGGGATGTACGCGGTGATGTGGAGCGAGCATTGCGGTTACAAGTACTCGCGACCCGTGCTGGCCTACTTCAAACGGTATAAGGCGGCGCTGGAGGGCGAGGGGTTCGAGAACGCCGGGATCGTGCCGTTGGACGACCGCTGGGGCGTGACGATGAAGGTCGAGAGCCACAACCACCCCAGCGCGGTGGAGCCCTTCCAGGGCGCGGCGACTGGCGTTGGTGGCATCCTGCGCGATATCTTTACGATGGGAGCACGACCGATCGCCTCGCTCAATTCGCTGAGATTTGGCCCGATTCGGGATGGTGAGGCCGCTCCGGCGGTGGTCGCGCGCAACCGCTACTTGGTGGAGCACGTGGTTGAAGGCATCGCGAGCTATGGGAACTGCGTGGGCGTCCCCACGGTGGGGGGCGAGGTTGCGTTTCACCCGCGATACAGCGGCAACCCGTTGGTCAACGCTATGGCGGTGGGCTTGGTAGAACTAGACCAAGTGGCGACCGCCGAGGCCCAAGGGATCGGCAGTCCGGTGCTGTATTTGGGTTCGGCCACGGGCAAAGACGGCATCCACGGAGCCACTTTCGCCAGCGACGCCCTCGGTGAGGACAACGACGCCAAGCGTCCCAACGTGCAAATTGGCGACCCCTTTGCCGAAAAGCTGCTGATTGAAGCCACGTTGGAAGCGCTGAAGACCGGCGCGGTGCAAAGTATTCAGGACATGGGCGCCGCCGGGTTGACCTGTAGCACCGTGGAAATGAGCAGCAAGGGGGGCGTGGGTATGGACGTCAACTTGGACTTGGTGCCGATGCGCGAGAGCGACATGACCGCCTACGAATTGATGCTGAGCGAGAGCCAAGAGCGCATGCTAGCAGTGGCGTATCCCGGCCGTGAGCAAGAGGTTATCGATGTCTTTCACAAGTGGGGCGTGCCGGCAGTGGTGATTGGCCACGTCACCGATACGGGCCGGGTCCGCGCAAGCCGTTTTGGCCAGGTAGAGGCCGACATTGTGGCGAAGGATCTGACCGATCGCTGCCCAACCTACACCACGCCCATCGAAGAGCCGGCGTATCACCGGGCGGCACGGGACTTTGACCTCGATCGAGTGCCGCTGATGGACCCGATTGTGAGCTTGCCCAAGCTCCTGGCGGCACCCAATATCGCCAGTAAGCGCTGGGTGTATCAGCAGTACGACCAGCAAGTGCAAACGCAAACTATTTTGGGCCCAGGAGCCGGCGATGCCGCAGTGATCGCTCCGCGAGGGGCCAAGGCCGCATTCGCGGTGAAGATCGATGGGAACGGTCGCCACGTCTATTTTGACCCCTACGAGGGCGGCATGGGCGCGGTGGCCGAATCGGCCCGCAATGTGGCCGTGACCGGAGCCCGACCCCGCGCCGTGACCGACGGCCTTAATTTTGGCAACCCCGAGCGACCTCACGTGTACTGGCAATTTGAACGTGCGGTGAAAGGCATCGCGGATGCCGCCGAAGCGTTGGGCACGCCCGTGGTGAGTGGCAACGTCAGTTTTTACAATCAGAGCGACCTCGGGGAAGTGTTCCCAACGCCCCTCATCGGCATGCTGGGAATCCTGGACGATGCTGCCTACGCCTTAGGCTGCCAGCTCCCGGAAGACGAGGCGGCGACGCTCGTGTATATCGCGCCAAGCCCGGCGAGGTTGCCCCAACAAGGCTTGGGAGCGAGCGAAGCGTTGGCCGAACTAGCCGGAATCGAGGATGGTCTGCCGACCCCAGTGAACCTAAAGCACGAAGCCGCGCTCCACGTGTGGTTACCGAAAATGGCGGCTCAGGGCAAGGTTCGGGCGGCGCACGACGTAAGTGACGGCGGTCCGGCGACGGCGCTGGCCGAGATGGCGCTGGGCCGTCGAGTTCACGTCGCGGCTGACCTGGAACCCTTGCGACTGACGGGGCAGGATCGGGACGACGCCGTGCTGTTTGCCGAGGTGCCGGGCGGCGTTTGGCTCGCTGTAGACTCCTCGGCGGTGGACGACGTGATTGCTTCGGCTCAGTTAGCCGGACTCACGGCCTTGCGGGCCGGGGGCTCCGTTCCGGCGATCGAGGCGGGGCGTCTGTCCATTGGAGCTTACGAATGGAGTTTGACGGAGTTAACAAACGCGTACGAAATGGCCCTTCCGAATCTGCTGGAATCTTGCGGGCATGGAGAGGCTTCTTCGTGAACCTAAAGTGGATCTTAGTCATTGTTTGGGCCGGGCTGGCCCTGTCGGGCCTAGCGCAAGAGACCGCGCCATCGGCCCAGGTGCAAACGCAAACGCCTCCGGTTGCGGCGCCGGCCGTCTCGCCCGCCGAAATTTCCCGGTTGGTCACGGCCGCGGCCGATCTTTACCGGAAAGGCGAAGTACCTAAATCCCTGGCTGCGTTGGAAGCCCTGTACACGCAACATCCCACCAACCCGGACGTTCAAGCCTGGCTCGGGTTCGTGTACCTGCGCTCGGAGCAGCCTGCTAAGGCGGTGCCCGTGCTGGAATCGGCGGTGAAGCAGCGCCCCAAGGACCTGGAGATCCTAAATAACCTCGGGAACGCCTATGTGAGTGTGGGGCGTGTTGATGAGGCGCTTAAGCAGTACGGCGTGATGACGGCACTGGACCCCAAGATGTACGAACCTTGGTACAACATCGGCGGGATCCGCCTGCAGAAGAAAGAGTACGGCCCGGCGGTGGGTGCGCTGATGAAGGCAGCTCGCCTGAAGCCGGATGACGCTTTCGTACAGAACAATCTAGGGGCGGCGCTGGAGGGGCAAAACCAGCTTGATGCGGCCGTTCAGGCGTACCGGCGGGCCGTTGCGTTACGCGCCAACAACCAAACGTTTAACCGCAACCTCGGTTTGGCGTTAGCGAAGGCCCGGTTGGATGCGGATGCGCTGATCGTCCTGAAACCCGCGCACCAGGCCAATCGGGTTGACGTTCCGGTGGGACTGGCGCTGGCCGAAATCTATGCCCGCCAGGGGAGACGTGCCGAAGCCCTGCAAGTTTACGTGGCGCTGGAGCCGGCCCTCAAGGATCAAGCATCCTATTGGTTCAACTTCGGCGTGCTCAAGGGCCAATCGGGCGACGCGAATGGGGCGGAAATGGCCTACCGGCGAAGCCTAGAATTGGACAGCAAAGACCTTGATGCCCTCAACAATCTCGGGATTCTATTATTCCGAAAGGGGCGGTACGAGGAATCGGCGCTCCTGTTCGAGAAACTCTCTGGGCTCAACCCGTCAAGTGTCTCTGCGCGGTTGAATTGGGCGGCGGCCCTTGCCAAAGGTGGTGACCTAAAACGCGCGATCCCGCTTTGGCGAGATGTACTCAAGGCGGAACCGAATCGGCTGGACGTCCGGCTGGAGCTGGCCAACGCCCTGTGGGAGCAAGGCGACGCGGCCGGAGCCCGGGCTCACTATGTGCAAGTGCTGAAAGCACGACCGACCAATGAGCGGGCCTTGAACGGTTTAGGGCTTTGGTTCCTCGGCGAAAATAATTTGGTGGAAGCCGAACGACGGTTCCGAGCCGCCATTGCCGCGCAACCTAAGTTCCTGCCTGGCTACAACAACCTGGCGGTAACCCTGGAGCGGCAAAATCGTCGCGCCGAGGCGATCACAACGCTGGAAAAAGCCCTTGCCGTAGACCCGAACTACACGGACGCGCGACGCAACTTGGAGCGGATGCGCGCCGCCCGCTAACCGTGCGCATCCACCTGTTTGTGAACACGCACCGCGAGGACGCCCTGGAGGCGGCCCGCAAGACGAGCGTGTACCTGCGTCAACACGGGGTGGACGTCGGTGCCGACGCGCAGTCGGCCGCGTTGATTGACGCCGAGGAGCGCAGCCTTTCCGAGTTGGCCGATGCCGATCTAGTGGTGACCTTTGGGGGGGACGGCACGCTTATCCGCGCGGCCCACGTCTGCGCCGAGGCGGGTACGCCGATTCTGGGGGTGTATTACGGCAAGTTTGGTTTCGTAACGCAATGCGAGCCCCACGAGGTCGGCGCGGCTCTTTCGATGTTTTTCGACGGGAGCGCCCGGATTGAGGAGCGCATGATGGTCCAGACGGAGCTGATGCGGCACGGCAAGACCGTCGCGACGCTCCACTCGCTTAACGAGGCGGTGCTGCAACGTGCGGCTACGGCTCGGATGTTGGAGTTTGAGGTGACGATTGACGGGCACCTCCTGACCACGTATCCCGCCGATGGCGTGCTGGTAGCGACGCCTACCGGGAGCACGGCCTACAACCTCTCGGCCGGAGGGCCGATCGTCGACCCCAAAATGCGCGCGTTGATCCTGACGGCCATCACGCCTCACACGCTCAGCTCTCGGCCGCTGGTCCTAAGCCCCGAGAGCACCATACACGTACGCATCGAGACCCGGGGAGACGCCGTGCTGAGTTGCGACGGGCAAAGCCGATTGCAGATGGTCAACGGGGATGAGGTGCTGATCTCGCGTTCGCCCCGGGTCACTCGTTTGATCAGCGTAGACCAGGATGACTTTCTCGAGAAACTCACTCGCCGCTTGTTCTGGAGTCGTCGCCTCCGTCCGGAGGACGATTGACCTCGGCGCCTGCCCTCGAGATTGCTGGCGTCTCGGTAAATTTTGGCGCAGTGCGTGCGGTAGACCAAGTCGATTTGACGGTGCATCCGCACGAAACCCTGGGCCTAGTGGGCGAGAGCGGTTGCGGCAAAACTACCCTGGCGCGGGCGATTCTTGGGCTTCAGCCGATCTCGTCAGGACAGATTCAGATCGAGGGTGCGCCGGTACGTGGCGTAAGCCGTGGACAAGCCGCTCGGGTGGGGATGGTGTGGCAAGATCCGTACGCCAGCCTGGACCCCCGCTGGACGGTAGGGCGAAGCCTGCAGGAACCCGCCGCCTTGGCGCGACGTAGCGTCCCGCTGGACGCATTAATGCGAGAGATTGGCCTTGACCAGTCGCTGGTGGATCGATACCCCCACCAGCTCAGTGGCGGGCAACGGCAGCGCGTCGCGATCGGTCGGGCCTTGGCCCTTAGGCCTCCACTCTTGCTGTGCGATGAACCCACAGCCGCGTTGGACCTCAGTATCCAGGCACAGATTTTGAACTTGCTGCGCGATGTTCAGTCCGCGATGGGATGCGCTATTCTGTACATCTCGCACGACCTCGCCACGGTGAGGTTTTTAGCCGATCGTATCGCGGTGATGTACCTTGGCCAAATTGTGGAGATGGGACCAACGGAGGCTGTCTTCTGCGATCCGCGTCATCCTTATACGCGGACGTTGTTGGATGCCGTGCCCGATCCGCGTGTGCCAGGCCAACTTCCGCCCAGTAATCGGGGGGAGGTGGGGGACCAGCGCGCGGGTGTGGGGTGCCGTTATGCCGCCAGATGTCCGAGACGACAACCGGCCTGCGATCAAGCGCCGCCTGGCTGGGAGAGCGAAGAAAAGCGGGGTCATCGGTGCTTGTTTCCGCTTAAGATGCCTTAACAAATGATGAATCACGAGGAACATGACGGGTACACCTTGAGTCTCCAGAGCGAGGATATGGCGATAGGGCAACTTCAGGAACTAGAACCCGACGATGAGCGTGTTTTTGCGCTTGAGGTTCAGGCTTTAGAGCACGACCTGCTCGAGATGGCAAGTCGGGCGGAGTCGATGGTTGGTCAAGCCGCGGACGCCTTGAGCCGAATGGACGTGCCGTTGGCGCACCTGGTCATCACCAGCGACGACGAGGTAGATCAACTCGACCTGGACATTGAGATCCGTTGTCTGCGCTTACTCGGACTTCGTCCGCCGAATGTGTCGGACATCCGGCTCATTGGCACCGCGCTAAAGATGATTACAGACATAGAGCGGGTCGCCGACTTGGCGGTAGACATCGCCAAGTGCAGTTTAAAAATCGACAAAGCGATGGTCGAGCCAGACTTTGTCGACCTGTACGGGATCACCTTCGCCGCCCGGTCGATGTTCCGAGAGGCGATCGAAGCGTTTGTCCGCCGAGACTTGGAACGATGCGAATCCGTAGCCCACCGCGAGGTAGAGGTGGATGCCCTGTACCGAGAGTTGCGGGATCAGATTCATCATCATATGCAAACGGACCCGGATTCGGCCGTAGCGGCGAGCTGGATGTTGCTGGCCGTGCATCACCTGGAGCGCATTGCGGACCATGCCCTTAACGTGGCCGAGCGCGTTGCCTTCATGATCACCGGCGAGTTGCGGCAACTAGATGCCGAGCAGGCCCAGGCCCCGCGTCTCGAACCGAGCTAGCCCCCGCTGGTACACTAGCGAGCATGCGGCAAGACCTGCAGGAGCTTTGGCGATTTCGCGAGCTCCTTGCTTCAATGGTCGAGCGAGAGCTCCGCATTCGCTACAAGAACAGCGTGTTTGGTTTCTTGTGGTCGCTCCTGAACCCGTTGCTGACGGTGATGGTCATGACCGTCGTGTTCAAGTACTTCTTGAACAACCAAACCCCGAACTTTAGTGCCTACGTGCTGGCGGCGTACCTGCCGTATATGTTCTTCCAAACGGCGCTGATGGATTCGGCGCAGTCGGTCCTGGGAGCGTTACCGGTCGTGCGGAAGGTTTACTTCCCCCGAGAAATCTTGCCGCTGGCTTCAGTAGGCAGTAATTTTCTCCACTTTTTCATGGCGCTGGCCGTCTTCTTCGGCTACCTGTTGCTGATCTGGGCGCGTCACCCGCAGATGTCGCCGTTCAGTTGGTCCATGCTTTGGCTACCGTTGTTGCTGGTGATCAACCTCATGCTGACGGTAGGGTTAGCCCTGATCGTCTCCGCGCTTAACACGTTTTACGAAGACGTGAAGTACCTCTTAGGCGTCGGGCTCTACCTTCAGTTCTTTCTGTCCCCGATCATGTACTTCTCGGAAAACGTGCGCTACTCGCGTGCGTTTGGTCCCGAGACCGGCAAGTGGGTTGACCTAGTCTATCACCTCAACCCGATTTCGATGCTGAGTACGGCGTATCGCAAAGTCTTGGTCGCGCCTCAGCCGGTGTACGTGGAGGGCAAGTGGGTGGAGCCGCTTCCCCTGAATTGGACGCTGCTGGGTGTCGCGGGCCTCGTTTCCTTCCTGACTCTCGTCGGAGGTTACGCCCTCTTCAATCGCCTCAAATGGCGGTTTGTGGAGCGACCATGAGCCCGATGATTGAGATCCGCGACCTCCGGAAGGAGTTTCTTCTGAGCCACTCGGGCTCAGCGTCACTCAAAACTCTCTTGGCGTGGTGGAAACGCCGCCGGCTGGAGCACTTGTTGGTGCTGGATGGCATCAACTTGGACGTAATGCCCGGAGAGTGCGTAGCGCTGGTGGGGCGCAACGGCGCCGGTAAGAGCACTTTACTTTCGCTGCTGGCCCGCGTCTATCGCCCCACGGCGGGGAAGATCACGGTCCGAGGACGCATGGCCCCGTTGCTGGAACTGGGCGCGGGATTCCACCCGGACCTCACCGGCATAGAAAACGCCTTCTTTAACGGGATGATCCTGGGCCTCACGCGGAAACAGATTCGCGAGCGGATGCCCGCGATTGTGGAGTTTGCCGAACTGAGTCACCACATCGACTCGCCGGTTCGCACCTATTCCAGCGGAATGCTGGCCCGCCTGGGGTTCTCGATCGCGATCCATGTGGATGCGGAGATCCTGATCGTGGACGAAGTTTTGGCGGTGGGCGACGCGGCCTTCGAGCGCAAGTGCTATCGGTTTATCGAAGAGTTTCGGGCGAAGGGCGGAACCATACTTCTGGTGAGTCACAACCCCGACGCGGTGCGCCGCATCGCGGACCGGTGCGTGTGGCTCAAGGACGGTCACATCCAGGCGATGGGTGATCCCGACGCGGTTCTCGCCGCGTACAACACCTGGTCCATCGCTTCGGACGCAGCGCCTGAGCAGATTTAGGCCTCCAGGATTCAGCCCGAGCGTTGGCGGAGAGGAGGACCATCGACGGGGGCTGTGAGAACGCGCCAAAACAGCCCGACCTGACCGCGCCACCGGGCGCGCAAGCCCAGCGAGACGAGGTTGAGCCCCAACCAAGCGATCAGCCGCAGCCCGGCCCCCATTCGGTCGATCAGCCAGGCCAATAACCGTCCCGCGGTGCCGTAGCGGTCGCCAAAGTAGCGCTCCTTGCCCGCGTTGTAGAGGGCAACCCCGCGCCACCGATCTGCCGACGTGCTGCTCCCCAGAGCGTGGCCAAATGGTGCGTCGGGCACGTAAACCAGCCGTCCGTGAGTGCGTAGTCGGTCGCACAGCTCGGTATCTTCGCAATAGAGGGGGTAGCGTGCGTCAAAACGCTCACCGCGGCGCATCATCAGGCACGCCCCCATCAATTGGGCAACGTCGTAAATCCCGCCGGGCGTATGCGCCTTCAGGATTGCACCCGTTGTCCAGTAATTGCCGAAGGGAGTAATTCCGAGCAGTACTTTATCCAGCATCAATTGCTCCCCGATCAGCTTTGTCCAAGTGAGGGCGCGGGCCGTGGAGTTTTGGGTTCGTCCGTCGGGATAGACCAAGCGTCCGCCGGCCGCCGCGACCGAACTGTCTGCGAAGACATCGGCTAACCGCGAGATCGCCCCGGGCTCCGCCCAGGCATCCGAGTTCAGGAGTAGCACCAAGTCGGTGGTCAATGCCGCAAGGGCTTGGTTGTTGGCGGCCCCAAAACCGACGTTGCGATCGTTACGGATCAGCGTCACAGCGGGGAAATCGGCGGCCACCATTTCGGGCGATCCGTCGGTGGAGTCGTTGTCCACCACAACCACAACGTCGGCTTCGCCGAGGGTTCCCAGGCAACGGCGCAGGGCGTCGCGCGTGTTATAACTCACCACAACCACCGCGATCTGACCCACGGGGTGTTTCTACCCCGTCCGGAGGGTGCTACAATCGGCAACCATGGCCCAGGAGATTCTGCTGACCCGAAACGGGCACGAGAAGCTTTCCAAGGAACTGGCTCAGTTGAAAGGGCCGGCTCGATTTGCGATTGCGGATGCGATCCGTGAGGCAAAGTCACACGGAGACCTAAAGGAAAATGCGGCGTACCACGAGGCAAAGCTCAACCAATCCCGGCTCGAAGGTCGCATTGCAGACCTAGAGAAAGTTCTCCAAATTGCCCAAATCGTCGATCGGCCAGCTAGCGCCGGCGCGGAAGCGCAGCTCGGTTCTCGCGTTAAGCTAAAAGACTTACAATGGGACGACGAACTCGAGATCGAATTGGTAGGTTCCTACGAAGCCGATCCGGCTAACGACCTGATCTCCTTGACCTCACCCTTAGGCGCCGCCGTGATTGGACGTGAAGTGGGCGACGAGTTTGATGTGGACGCTCCGGCGGGAAAGCAGCGGTATAAAGTGCTTGATGTTCAGGAACCAACCGAACTGGCGTAACTCGGTCCTAGGGCTCACCCTCGTTGCGGGGCTGATGGGTTGCGGAAGTGCGCCCCCCGCCGGCATGGAGGTCACTCAAGTCGTGCCGTCCACCGTGGGGAATCGGCGGTCCGAGGTGGCCTCGGTCGAACTCTCCGAACCGAGCACATTGCGCGACGAAGGCCTGGCGCTCCCAGTGGGAGAAATGCGGCTCCGTATTGGCGACTTAGAATCCGAAGCGGCGGCGAAGGTCCCGCGCGATCGGGGCGCACTGGAGATTACGGATCCCGTGCCGGTTACCGGAGCGGATCTTCGTACCCGAGGCTGGGCGAACGAGCGGCGATCATTTGCTTTGACCACTCACGAAAGCCGCCTAGTGCTTGCCCTGGATTATCGGCGCAACGTGAGTTCCGCCTTGCTGCAATCCACCCTAAGAAAGCTTGAAGAAGACAACGGCCCGTCCGACGAATTCCTAGGTGGGGTGTACACGAACTACCGTTTTTGGGACCGGGGCCGCGTTCGCCTGATGATCGTCGATACGCTCGATTCGGTCGGTGGTCGCTCCATGACAGTTGCCCTGGGCGACAGCACTTTGATGAACGCACTGCGAATGAACCTGGATGACGCCCGCCGGGACCAAGAACAGGCCGCCCGCCTCCTTGATCGGACCATGGGCCGTTAGCTAGGAACTCCATCCCGTTACCGGGGGTCAAAATTGCGGTGGAGACCGCTAGCCCGGCGAGTACGCGGTGGAAACGTTTAGGTTTAACCAACCGTTAATAAAGATGTCGCTGTCCGGAACGCGAACATTCTGCAGCAAGGAGGTGGTGCTCGACTTATGAATTTTGATCAACCGCACCAGGGGGGTCCTGGGTTTTAGCCCAAGGCCACTGATGTGGGGAGACGGCGATGAACCGCACCTCCCTGGCATTGACTGCCCTCATCCATTCCGGATGGGGGCTTTACATTTGCCGCCTCGCCCCAGTTTGGGTAGATTCAAAGGCAATGCTCGCGATCGTGATTCCCGCCCGAATGGCTTCGACGCGCTTCCCGGGTAAGCCACTGGTTGACCTGGGGGGCAAGCCAATGATTGAGTGGGTGGTCCAAGCCTCTCGCGCGGCCGAGATCGCCGACTGGGTAGGGGTGGTGACGCCGGACGACTCGATCATCGACGCCTGCGAGGCGCGTGGCATTCCGGTCATCCGCACCCGAGATGATCATCCCAGCGGAACGGACCGCATCGCCGAAGCCGCGTCCACGCTCAACGCCACCGTCTACATCAACGTGCAGGGCGACGAACCCTTGATCTCGCCCGAGACGATTCGTAGCGTGGCCGCGCCGTTCGCCCAAGAACCGGGCGTAATGATGACGAGCGTCTATGCCGAATGCCCACCCGAGGAGATCGACGAACCCGCCGTGGTAAAGGTCGTGTTGGCGCACAACGAGGACGCGCTTTACTTCAGCCGATACCCGATTCCCTATCCACGGAACCCGCGCTTGGGCCCGGTATGGAAGCACGTCGGCATCTATGGCTATCGGGCCGAGCTCCTGCGAGAGTTCTCGGGCTGGCCGCCGGGGCGGTTGGAGTCGGCCGAATCGCTGGAGCAGCTCCGCTTCCTGGAGCATGGAATCAAGATTAGGATGGCCCTCGGCGTGCCTACCTTGGGAGTTGACACCCCGGCCCAAGCCGAATTAGTTCGCGAACGCTTGCGATTAGGGGGATGAGAGATGCTTGATTCAAGCGCGACGTTTGTATACTAGAACCCACTCCGACTTTCAATGGCGAAGGTGGACGGCATGAACCGCAGACGTTATGGCGGCCACGTACGATATTGCCTTGACTTGGGAGGAGCCTCAGGAGCTCCACGAACTGCTTCAGTGGATTCGGGAGCAACGGCCGGAGGCCAACGTGCGCCGCATTCGGTACGCGTATTTTGTGGCCGAGCAGGCCCACTCGGGACAAACCCGTAACTCCGGAGAGCCGTACATTTCTCATCCATTGGCCGTGGCGCGTATTCTGGCCGAGTTGCGCATGGACGACGATACGATCGTTGCTGGCCTCTTGCATGACGTCCTTGAGGACTGTCCCGACGCGTGCCCCACCAACCTCGGTGAAGTATTCGGCGAAGACGTCGTGTTGCTGGTCGAAGGGGTCACCAAGCTCAAACTCGGGCAACAACAGGCGCTAACCGAGCGCCAACGCGCCGCAAGTGAAACCGCGCGAGCGGCCGAATCGTTGCGCCGGCTTTTGCTCGCGATGGCCTCCGACGTGCGGGTGATGGTGATCAAACTCTCGGATCGCCTGCACAATATGCGAACGCTGGATTCGATGCCGAACGACAAGCGCATTCGGATCGCCACCGAAACCCTCGATATCTACGCTCCACTGGCGGCTCGGTTGGGTATTTGGCAAATCAAGTGGCAGCTTGAGGACCTGTCGTTCAAATACCTCCATCCCAAAGAGTTCCAGGAGATCAGTGAACTCGTCGCCAAAACGCGCTCAACCCGCGAGGAGGAGCTCCGCGAGGCGATCCTGATGGTTAAGGATCGGTTGGAGCAACGCGGACTGCGCAACGTCGAAGTCCACGGGCGCCCCAAGCACCTCTTCAGCATCTTTAATAAGATCGTCCAGCATGGATTTCAGTTCGACGAAATCTTGGACTTGCTGGCGATGCGCGTGGTGGTGGAATCCAACCCCGACTGCTACCTAGCCCTGGGCATTGTCCATGACCTGTGGATGCCGATCCCGAGTCTGTTTTACGACTATATCGCCAAGCCCAAGCCCAACGGTTACCAATCGCTGCATACCAAAGTGGTCGGCCCGCACGGCGAGCCCCTAGAAGTGCAGATACGTACTAAGGAGATGCACCAAATCGCCGAGTACGGCGTGGCGGCGCACTGGACTTATAAGGAAGGGGCGAAGGCTCCCGCCGATACCGGGCGCACGTTTGGGCGACTGCGCGAACAACTGTTCGACTGGTCTACCGATCACCGCACTTCCAGCGACTTCTTGCGCTCCTTGAGTAGCGACTTGTTTAGCGAGCAGGTGTTCGTGTTCACGCCGAAAGGTGACGTGATCGACCTGCCCAAGGACTCCACCCCGATTGACTTCGCGTTCCGAGTTCACACCAATCTTGGCCTGACTGTAGTGGGCAGCAAAGTGAACGGCGTGCTGGTGCCCTTGCCCACCAAGCTGCAAAACGGCGACGTGGTGGAACTAGTCACCCGATCCAACGCCAAGCCAAGCCTGGATTGGCTGGAGTTCGTCAAGTCAGCCCATGCCCGTAGCAAGCTCCGGGGCTACTTCCGCAAGCGAAACCGCGACGAGAACGCCGCCCGGGGCAAGGACGCGCTGGAACGGGAGCTGAAGAGCCTGGGGCTAGAACCGCGAGAGTTCTTGGGCGAAGACCGCCTAAATCTTGTGTCCAAAACCTTCCAGGATGCGGAGTCCGGGACCGATCTTCTCGCCAAGGTGGGCGAGGGGCTGCTCTCGGTCCAAAACGTCGCCAACAAGTTGCGCGGAACGGTGGCTCAGCCGCCACCCAACGCGGACACGATCCAAACCAGCAAGACCCGCGAAGGGAAGGTGATGCTGGTTACGAGTGGCATCGACAACGTGATGCTGCGCCGTGGTCGGTGCTGCGATCCGATACCCGGCGATGAGGTAATCGGCTACGTCACGCGCGGCCGGGGCATCATGATCCACCGGAAGGTGTGCCCCAACCTGATGCAGTTCCAGTTAGTGGAGCCGGAGCGACTGATCCCCCTCAGTTGGCCGCCGGATGCGAACGCATATTCGGTGACGGTCAAGATCATCAGCGTGAACCGGCAGGGACTACTGATGGATATCTCCACCATCTTTGGCGAATCCAAAACGAACGTCTCCAGCGCCAAGATCAAGACCCGGCCAAACCACACGGCGGAGATCGAAGCCACGATTGATGTGACGGACGTCGCTCATTTGACGCACGTGATGACGAAGATTGGCAACTTCTCCGATGTGATCAGCATCCTGCGTATGTTCGGACGCGTGGCCAAGTAGCTTTAACGCGCCTTGGCCTTGGCCTTCGCCGTCAGTCGGCGAAACAAGGCGACTTCCTCGGCCCGGTACGGCGTGCCGTCGGCGTGGAGTAACTCGTGGAACCACGGGTTCGGGTCCGGCTCACCGCCCGGTGATCCCCACTTGTACTTGCACTGCGTCTTGCCGTCCACAAAGCCCCAATTGATCGCGCCCACGCCGCGCGCGGCGAACACCGGCAGGACCTCCAGCACATTTTGGTTGGTCCGCGCCAGCCATTCGCTGGCAATCACCGGTCGGCCCTCGGATTTCAGCTCGATGATGCGCGGTGCCAGGCCGTCAACTCCTCCGTAGTAGTGGAACGTCACGAAGTCGGAAACTTGGATCATCTTGCGGTCCAGGTCAGCATCCTGGCCCCAAGCGGCGACGGTGAGGGGCTGGCGGGCCGAGGTCTCCCGTGCCCATATGGCGACATCGCGCAGGAGTGCTTCACTCACGTCGCGCTCGCCTCGGTTGCCGGGTTCGTTGTAGAGGTCCCAGCCGAGTATCCGTGAGTCGGTGCCGAACGTGGTGAGGAGGTCTTGCACGTAACGTCGCAGTCGGGGCCGCTGGGACGGGTCCTTTACATCCCGGTTGTTCGGGCTCTTTAACCAGCGCGAATTATGGACGCCAGGCTTGAAGGGGCTTTGGGGTCCGACCTTGGCATCCCCATCCCAGCAGTCGTCAAAGATGACGAACAGGACCTTGATCCCGTGCTGGTCCGCGATCTCAAGGAAACGGCGCATGCGGTTGCGCATGCCCCGCGCGTCCGCTTGGTAGGCCAAGTCGTGGAGGTACACGCGCAGGGTGTTCAAGCCCATATCGGCCGCCCAACCCAGCTCTTGGTCGATTGTTGCGGGGTCCCAGGTGGCGGCTTGCCACATCTCCAACTGGTTGCTGGCCGTGCGTGGGATGTAGTTGCAACCCACGCGCCAGCCCATCTGCCGGCCCCATGCGCGCATTTCGCTGGCGGGCTTCCGCAGCGCGGCGAGTTCTGCAAACGAGGGCGCTGGGGCAACGCAGCCTAAACCGGCAACCAAAGGTAACCACCACATGTCTTCACCTTAGCCTAAAAGCAAAGTGACCCGCGCACGGGCGCGGGTCACTTTGCTTTTCGTTGACCGGGGGTGGTCAGCTCTTGCGGGCGCGTCGCCTTCGGGCGGCGGCCAGCAAACCGGCGGCGCCAAGGCCGAGGGTGTAGGGCTCTGGCACGGGCTCGCTGTTGATGCCGGCCGTGAAGCCGTGCCAGTTCTCGAAGGGGCTGGCGGTGAAGCTGATCGTGTCCGTGTTCTCAAAGACGATCGTGCCGTGCGCCTCGCGGCCCGTTAAGGTGTTTCCGCTCTGCGTAAAGCTAGCGGCGTTGCCACCCCAGTGGCCCTGACCCTGGCTGGCAATCGTGAACGACTGATCGAAGCGGTACGAAACCGGCAGTCCTGCTTGACCCACACTGACGATTGGCATCGCAATCCGGTCGATTTTGCGGCTGAACTTGATTGTGTGCTTGGTCAGCGGCGCGGCGTTCTCGCCGGTGATGACGAGGATGTCGGCGGTTGCCGGTCGGTTGGTCACCATCACACTATTGTAAGTAGTGGCCGAGACGTTGGGCGAGTTCCAATAGTCAAAGCCCCCTCCGGTGCTGGTCGGGGAGATCAACTGGCCGGAGTAGTTGACGTTGACGACTTCCGTCGACGGCAACGTGATGCTACCGACGGCAGACGTCGTGTTAAACGAAGTCCAGTCAATGTAGGTGAATTGAATGGCCTGGGCACCGGTCACACCCAGGACGGCGGTCGCAAGGACCAGTAAGCTCTTGTTTCGATTCATGAAAAAAATCCCTCTCAAAAAGTAACTAGGCAAGTTTAGTGCCGACAGCGGCGCAAGTGACCTAGTAAATCTACAGCTCTATTCCCCGTACCCGTACCGGAAACCGTGCTGGACACGACTTTACCCGGTTGTGTTCTGGGTTATTCTAACTTTTCATTTTAATGGGGACCCAAGCGTGGGCCACGATCTGCCCGCAATAGCGCATTACCATTGTCTTCTGCGTACGGAAACTTGGCCGGGAAGGTCCAGCCACGGGTAATAGTGGAGGCTATGCTGTCCCATTCAGCGGCAAACGTGTTTCGACCTGCCGATTTACGTTGAACCAAGGTTGTAGGTCAAGCTCTTCAGGAGCCTATTCTAACCGGTAGGTTTTCGCCCTAGCAACGGTAAAACATCGCGGGGGTGATCGGTGATGATGAAGTTCACGCGTAGCCCCTTGAGCCGTTCGACTTCCGGTCCGGGCGGCACCGTCCAGACGAAAAGCGGTACGTGAGCGGCCCGTAAAGTTTCGGCGAACTCGGGTTCCAGACTCTTGTACGAAACCCCAATCGCGTCAATGCCCAGGGATTTGGCTTGGGCCATGATCGTCGGGGTGGTCTCGACCGTCGGTTTCGGCCCTTGTAACCAAACCGTTGGGAGCTCGGGCATCAACTGCTCGACGCGCGCGACGATGGCTTGATTAAATGAAAAGGCGATCGTTTGCGCCGCAGTTCCGTGCTTCTTGATGAGTTCAGTCACCTTGGCCTCGACGCCTTCGCCGGCTTTAATCTCAATGACAAAAACGATCTTGTTCTTCAGGGCAAGAATCGTCTCTTCCAGAGTGGGAACTCCTGCCTGGATCAAAGTCGCGGACTCGGTCTGATCAATGCGTCCCTTCAAGCGGGTGGTGCGATCCAGTGTAGCGTCGTGAAGGATAAAGGGAACCCCGTCCTGGCTGAGGTGGACGTCGCACTCGGTGGCATCGGCACCGATCTTAACGGCCTCGCGGAACGAGGCCAGCGTGTTTTCCGGTTGATACGCCGCGGCGCCGCGATGGCCCACCACATGGGGCTTCTCCCAACTCGCCTGCAGGAGTTGGGCCGCGTTTGGCGTTAAAGCGGAGTTCACGAAGAGTCCGGTTGCGAGAGCGACAGCAGTCAGCATTACTCCCCGAATCATTACATGCAAAACGGCGTCTTGACGAAATCTTAACCTTATTCGATTTTCTGTGGTGACGTGCCGGAACTTTCGCGGAGCCGATCCCGTTAAGCACTTCAGAACTCGTTGAAGCTCAACGATTCAGGTAGGAAAAAAGATGAAGAAGACGCTTATCCTCAGCATTGCCGCCGCCGTCATGGCGCTTCCCGCGTTGGCCGCGCTCACCTCAGGCCTCAAGCCGGGCAGTCAGGTTACTCCGTTCCACCCGACCCACGTCTCTGGCCCGCTTGCTGGCTCTGACAAGTGCTTCCCCTGCACCTACCAGAATCGACCGCAGATTCAGGTTTGGGTTAATGGTGACGACATGGCCAACGTTACGGCGATTGCCAAGTCGCTGGATCGCGCAATGAGCCGCTACACCGGCCAGGAGTTCAAAGCGATGATCGTCGTTCTCTCCAATCCCTCCAACGATGCCATGCTTCGAACGTCGGCCGCCAAGTTCGCGAAGGACGGCCAGCTGAGCCGCATCGCCGTGGCCGTTCTGCCGTCCACGCACGAGGCGGTTAAGGCCTACCAGATCAACACGTCCGCCGACATCAAGAACACGGTGATCGCGTACGAGGGTTGGAAGGTTGTGGCGAACATGGTCAACCTTAAGGGCAACGAGAAGGGAATTGCGTCGCTAGACACCGCGATTGCCGAACTCGTTAAGTAAACTACCCCTGGCTAAGTCCAACTGGGGCGGCATCCAATCGGGTGTCGCCCCATGTTTTTTCATGACGGTCGAGGACTCCTCGCAAACATGGGGCCGCTGAATCCGGTAGACCGTACCGATGCCTGAGTTGCCGGAAGTTGAGGCCGCGCGTCGATTGCTACACGAGGCCTTCACGGGCCATTACCTGGTGGATGTCGACGTCCGCGACGATGAGATCGTCTTTGAGGGAGTTGCCCCCGAGGTCCTTCGAGCCGTGTTGATGGGCGCGCGCGTCATCGGCACCGGGCGTCAGGGCAAGTACTTTTGGATGGTTTTGGAGGGCGGGCCGACCCTGGTGTTGCACTTGGGCATGAGTGGTGGTCTGGTAGAAACGACCCCCGGTCGCGCGCGGGCCGCCCACTACTACCGGGTGAATCACGATGCGGGGGCCGAAGGGGGCCCAAGGTTTGTGAAGCTGGCCCTGACCGGTGATGACGGGCGAAGCTTAGTCTTTGCCGATGGCCGCCGCTTGGGTCGAGTTTGGCTGGTTGATTCGGCCAACCACTGCAGTCGGATCTCGCGCCTCGGTCCGGACGCATGGCAGGAGCTGCCCGAACTGACCCAGTTTGCCGAAAGTATGGCCAAGCGACGCACTCCCATCAAGGCGCTACTCCTGAACCAAGCGTGGCTGGCCGGGATCGGCAATTATCTGGCCGATGAGGTCCTGTACGCGGCCGGGATCGCGCCCGCTCGACTCGCAAGTTCCTTAAGTGGGGAAGAAGCCGGCAGCTTACGCCGCGCCATTACGCAGGTTATCGCGCACGCCGTGTCGGTGGATGCGGATTACCGGCAGTTTCCGCCCGAGTGGCTGTTCCACGTGAGATGGGGGGGCGGCAAGGGCGAGGCCTTTACGACCGAGGGCGAGCCCATCGTGCGCGAAGCCATCGGCGGGCGCACCACCGCTTGGGTTCCGTCACGGCAGAAGTAAACTCGGAGGCAATGAACGAGACTGAATCGTTGATTCACCGTTACTTCGAGGCTTTCAATGCCCATAACGAGAACGCGCTGGTCGTGTTGCTGGGCAATGACATTGCGCACGACATTAACGAAGGCGAACGAGCCGTGGGAATTGACGCTTTCACTGGGTTCCGTGCCCGCATGAATCGGTGCTATCGCGAGCAAATTTCGGAATTACGGGTGATGGTGGATGGCGACACGGGGTGTGCCGAGTTCATCTGTTCCGGGGTTTACCTGGCCACGGATGAAGGACTGCCCGAAGCGCACGGCCAGCCCTACGCGATTTCGGCGGTCGCTATCTTTCAAGCTCGTGAAGGCAAAATCGTCCGCATCACCTCCTACTACAACCTACGGGCTTGGATAAAAGCGGTCAGCGGATAGCGCGGCACGGTGGCCGGCAGGATTGCCGCGATAAGACCGCGAACTTTGGGGTTAACGATTATGAAACAGCAACTACTTGGCAGCTCCGACCTTATGGTTGGTCGGCTCTCGTACGGATGCATGCGGATTACCGGTGTCTGGAACCCGGCCGATGTGACGCCGGAGCGCGTGGCGGCCGGCAAGCGGGCCGTGCTGGCCGCATACGAAGCGGGCTACACGTTGTTTGACCACGCGGACATTTACGCGCATGGAGAGAGCGAACGCGTGTTTGGCGAGGCCCTGCGCGAAACGCCAGGGATGCGCGATGCGGTGGTGATTGCCACCAAGTGCGGTATTCGATGGGCGGGGGACACGGCGCCCGACGCGCCGCACCGCTATGATTTTAGCGCGGCGCATATCCAATGGTCCTGCGAGCAGTCGCTGAGGCGGCTTGGGGTCGACGTGATCGATCTTTATCAGCTCCACCGTCCGGACGCCCTGATGGACCCAGTGGAGATTGCCACGGCATTCGATGCGCTGTACCGAGCCGGCAACGTGCGTTGGTTTGGCGTGAGCAATTTTAGGCCCAGCCAGGTGGCGGCGCTCCGCGCCCACTGCCCGTACCCCATCGTCGTGAACCAGGTTGAAATTAGCTTAGGGAAGCTGTTTACCCTGGAAGACGGGACCTTAGATCAATGCCTTGCGGAGGGCATCACGCCCTTAGCTTGGAGTCCATTGGCGGGTGGTTGGCTAGGGGATGGCGGCACGGTCTCGCTCGAGGACTCCGAGCGAGCCAAGCGCTTGAAGTTGCTGGAGGTTCTTAATGAAGTCGCCGCCAAGTACGGCGTGAGTCGGACAGTCCTGAACTTGGCGTGGTTGCTGAAGCACCCGGCCGGCATCATCCCGATCGTTGGTTCCGCCAATCCCGAGCGCATCCGCGAATCGGCGGTCGCGGACACGGTCCCACTGAGTCGAGAGGACTGGTATCGGCTGTACGTCGCCGGTCGCGGACAGGGATTGCCGTAGGCCTTCAGGCGTCTTTCGCCGGGCGAGTTGTGGGCGTGACGATGCATTTCGCCCGATAAGCCGTCTATTCTTTCGGGGGAACTGAGCGATCAGCGCCCCCGAAGGAGTAATCGAACAGGATGCGCATCAAGGATTGGATGGTCGCCGCGATGGCGGCGTTGGCGGTGGTGGTGTCGGCCCAAGTGGATCCCACACGAGGGGTCGCGACCGTGAACGGCGAGACGATTCGTGGGGAAGAATATTACCGACGGATGGAGTTCATGTCTGGCATGGGCCTGATGGATCGGGGAAATTTCACGCCCGGAGCCCCCGGATACCTCACGTTGGTGCGGCTAATCGAAGAGCGAATCCTGATCGGATTGGCCAAGGAGAAGGGGGCGTACCCCACGGAAGCCGAGGTGAAAGCTGAGATTGCGGCCCGCACCGTGGGCGAACCGAAGTACCTGGAAATGTGGACCGCGCAGGGCCTAACCCTTCCGGAGCTGCAGTACCAAGTACGGCTGGATCTATCGCTTTTTAAGCTACAGACCCTCGGAATCACGATCACCGACCAAGAAATCAACCAGCACTACAAGGACAACCCCACCCGGTTTACGGTGCCTAAGCGCTGGGATTTAAGGCTGATCGCGGTGCCGAATGATCAACGTGGCCCGGTGGAAACCGACCTGGCGGCGGGGAAGGCGTTTGCGGAAGTCGCAAAGGCCCGCAGTCAAGACCCCACTAGCGATGACGGCGGCAGCATCGGGGCGGTGCCGGTGCGGTCTTTCAACCCCAACGTGCAAAAGGCAATTGAGGCGATCAAGATTGGTCAGGTTACCGAGTGGATCCAGGGCGAGACGGCCTCAATCAAGTTTTACTTGGTGAATGTGTTGCCCGAAGAAAAGATGCTGCTTGACGACAAACTCCGTCGTCAGTTGCGCCGTAGCCTGATGGTGGACCGGGGCCAGGTGAAGAACGACGTGGAGAAAATGCTTCGCGAGGCCCGCAAGAAAGCGGCCGTGGAGATCAAGCAGGTTCAATTCAGCGCGCAGTTCGTGCAGCTCTTGCAACGGTACAAGCTTGGACTGGATAACTAAAGCCAGCCCGAAGATTAAGAATCATTGGGACCGGACGCATTCGTCCGGTCCCAATGGGTTTGTGCGGCCCGTTTCCAGTACACTGGTCGCAGCATGGCGCAGACCATCGACGATCTGTTGCGCGACCTGGTAACCCGGGACGCCAGTGACCTGCATATTAAGGTCAACAATCCACCTTTGATGCGGATTCGCGGCGACCTCAAACGCACGGAGTACCCGGTACTTACGGCCGAGGACACCCATCGCCTCCTCACCAGCATTCTCAACGCAGAGCGTTGGGAAAGGTTGCAGACCTTCAAGGAGCTGGACCTGAGCTATCACGTGGAAGGGGTCAGCCGATTCCGCGTGAACATGTTCTGGCAGCGGGGGCAACTGGGCGCAGTGTTCCGCGTTATCCCCTTCAAAATCCGCACGACGGATGAGCTCTCCATGCCGCCGGTTGTGAAAGACATCGCGCTGTTGCCGCGTGGGTTAGTTTTGGTCACAGGGCCAACCGGATCCGGTAAGTCAACTTCGCTGGCCGCGATGATCCATCACATCAACCAGAGCAAGCGATTGCACATCATGACGATCGAAGATCCGATCGAGTACGTGCACCATGACAACGTCAGCATCATCAACCAGCGCGAGCTGGGCACCGATACCCATACGTTTGCCGACGCGTTGAAGCACGTGATGCGGCAAAATCCGGACGTGATTCTGGTGGGTGAGATGCGCGACTTGGAGACCATTCAGCTGGCCATTACCGCCGCCGAAACCGGTCACTTGGTCTTCTCAACGGTGCATACGGTGGACGCGGCACAGACGATCGACCGAATTGTGGACGTGTTTCCTCCGCAGCAACAAGCCCAGATTCGAACGCAGCTGAGCGTAACGCTTCAGGCCGTCATTAGCCAATCGCTGTTGCCGACGAAGGACGGGAAGGGCCGGGTGGCTGCGTTCGAGGTGATGGTGGCGCTCCCGGCCATCCGAACGCTGATCCGTGAAGGTAAAACGCACCAGCTCTACCTGAACATTCAGACGGGCGGCGAGGTCGGCATGCAAACCCTAGACGGCAACCTTTTGAACTTGGTCCGCCGAGGAACGATTGACTTTGAGCACGCACTGGTGCGGAGCTCAAATGCGGCGGAGTTCCGTCGCCGCGCCGAGGAGCAGGGGCTCGTGGAGACTACCGTTGGAGCGTATTGAAGAACTCTTGACCCGATGCGTCCGCAAGGGAGGTTCTGACCTCCACTTCAAAACGGACACCGGGCATATCTACGTGCGAATCAACGGCGACTTAGAGCCCGTCGATTTCCCGCACTTCAGCGATACCGACTTTCGGGACGAGCTTCAACAGATGCTCCGTCCCGAACAACTCGAGAAGTTTGACCGAGATCTGGAACTCGACTTTGCCCACGAGATCATCGGCGTTTCGCGGTTCCGAGGGAATCTCTACCAGCAGCGGGGGCACGTTCAGGCCGCTTTCCGGGTGATCCCTTATCAGATTTCCACCATGGAGGAGTTGCAACTCCCCGCCGCCACCTATGACTTTATCGAGCGCCCGCGCGGCCTTGTGCTGGTCACCGGCCCGGCCGGTAGCGGCAAGTCCACCACCCTCGCGGCCATGATCGATAAGATCAACCGTCGGGAACCCGCCCACATCGTCACGGTTGAGGATCCGGTGGAGTTCGTTCACGACGACCACGTGTCGCTGGTCAACCAGCGCGAGTTGGGGACGGATACCGAGTCGTTCGCGAACGCCCTCAAGTTTGTCTTGCGGCAGGACCCGGACGTGATTTTGGTGGGTGAGATGCGCGACTTGGAAACGATCCACCTCGCCATTACCGCCGCCGAAACGGGTCACCTTGTGTTCGCTACGCTTCACACCGTGGACGCCGTCCAGACTATCGACCGCATCATCGACGTCTTCCCGATGTTCCAGCAACAACAGGTGCGGATGCAGTTGTCGGTGAACCTGGTGGGAGTCGTGAGTCAGACGCTGGTCAAGCGCAAGGATGGACGCGGACGCATCGCTGCCTACGAACTGCTGAACGCGACCGGCGCCGTACGAAATCTGATCCGGGAAAACAAGAGTTACATGATTGGCTCAATCATCCAAACCGGTGCGCGGCTGAAGATGTTAACCCTGGACCAGAGCCTTACCAATCTCTACGAGCGTGGGTTGGTCACGCTGGAAGAAGCGCGCAATAAGGCCAAGGATCCGCACGAGTTCGATCGGCTGGTCGCCCTCGGCACCGTGGATACCAAGTCGACCGCGGCGGCGGCGGCCCAAGGCCCTCAGTATCGGGGATCGCAAGCGTCCGATCCGAATGCGCCCGTGCCCAACTCGGGCCTAACCGGGGGCGCCGTGGCGGCTCCGGTTGATCCGAACAAGCCAACCCCGCCTCCGCCGGCTCCGCCGACCATCCGAGGCCAACCGAACCGGCCCGGCTACCGGCGCGACTAGACCGTCTGACAGATCTAGGTGCACCAAGCAGGTTATCCCGCTAATGGGATAACCTGCGGCGGTTTTAAGGTGACCCGATGACGCAACGACCTTTGCTTGGCGCGACGCCCCCAATGGGGTGGAATAGTTGGAACACGTTTGGAGCTCAGATCACCGAGTCGGTGGTCCGGGAGACGGCGGACGCAATGGTCGCCACCGGCCTGCGCGACGCGGGTTACGAGTACGTCGTCATTGACGACTTTTGGGAGGCTGACGAGCGCGACGCCGGGGGCAGACTTCAAGCCCACCCCGAGCGGTTTCCTTCGGGCATCGCGGCTCTGGCGGATTACGTTCACGGGCAAGGGTTGAAGTTCGGCATCTACAGTTGCGCCGGAACGCACACCTGCGGGGGACGGTTGGCCAGCTATGGTCGCGAAGAAATCGACGCCCAAACCTTCGCGGATTGGGGCGTTGACTACTTAAAATACGACTTTTGCTACCGTCCGTTTGGCGCAGACGGGCCGACCTTGTATCGCCGGATGGCGCAAGCCCTGCGCGCTACGGGCCGTGACGTCATCTTTAGTGCCTGTGAATGGGGAATCAACGAGCCTTGGGCCTGGGCCCGGCAAGCCGGTTGCCACTTGTGGCGGACTACCGGCGATATCGTTGATAATTGGAAGAGCATCCGAGATATCGGGTTTGGCCAGGCCAAAATGGCCAGCTATGGAGGGCCGGGCGGCTGGAACGATCCTGACATGCTGGTGGTGGGGATGCGGGGGAAGGGCAACGTGGCGGAGGGAGGGTGCACCGATGACGAGTACCGGGTCCACTTTGCGCTGTGGTGTCTTCTGCCATCGCCGCTGATGATTGGCTGTGACGTTCGCGCGATGGACACGTTTACTTCTGAGCTGCTGGCTCACCCGGGTCTTATCGCCATTAATCAAGATCCCGCCGGGTTGCCCGCTTGGAACCTAAACGGGGATGAAAATCACTGGGACTGGAAGAATTTCCAACTATGGGCACGGCATTTAGCCGATGGTAGCATCGCCGTGGGGTTCTTTAATATCCATGATGAGAACACCCATAAGATGGTTGTGGGATGGGAAACCCTCAGCTTGGACCCTCGCCGAAAGTGCCGTGTGATCGACGTGTTTGACGACGAAGAAGTTTGCATCACCGACGTAAGCTTTGCGATCAACGTGGCTCCCCATTCCGTAAAGCTGGTCCGGCTTGTGCCGATCCTTGACTAGCGCAAGGATCGGGAGAGGCCGTGAAGGCCGGAAAAAAGTAAAGGGATTCTGTAGGTAGCCTAAAGCACGATATGAGTTCTATCCGCATCGTGGGTCATTCATTGCCGAATATCCCGTGGCAAGACAAGCCGGCGGGCGAAGTGTTGCCCATCTGGCGCTATAGCCAGAACCCGGTGATTCCTCGTAGCCCGCACCCGCACATCAACAGCGTTTTCAACAGCGCGGCCGTTGCGCATGAGGGCAAGTTCGCCGGCGTTTTCCGCTGCGATAATACGCGCCGTCAAATGGTCCTTCACGCTGGCTTCAGCGAGGATGGCTTGGACTGGAAGATTAATCCGGAGACGATCCAGTGGAATCTGCCTGAAGACGTCCCCGTCCCCGAGTATTGCTACGATCCGCGGGTCTGCTGGATTGACGACCGGTACTACGTGACGTGGTGCAACGGGTGGCACGGGCCGACGATTGGCCTGGGTTACACCTACGACTTCAAGACCTTCACGATGGTGGAAAACGCGCTGTTGCCGTACAACCGCAACGGCGTGCTGTTCCCGCGCAAGGTCAATGGGCGCTACCTCCTCTTCAGCCGACCCAGCGACACCGGGCACACGGCATTTGGCGATATCTACATCAGCCAGAGCGAAGACCTCGTCTACTGGGGCCGGCATCGCTACGTAATGGGTCCGAAAGAGCCGTGGGAGTCGACGAAAATCGGCGCGGGGCCGGTGCCGATCGAAACCACCGAAGGCTGGCTGCTCTTTCACCACGGCGTCTTGACGTCGTGCAACGGCTATGTCTACAGCTTTGGTGCAGTAATGCTAGATCTTGAGAAGCCGTGGATCGTGCGCTACCGCTGCCGACCGTACTTGATCAACCCGCGCGAGCTTTACGAGCTGACGGGTGATGTGCCGAACGTTTGCTTCCCGTGCGCATCATTGGCCGACGCGGATACGGGGCGAATTACGACCTACTATGGTGCGGCCGACACGGTGACTGGGCTCGTATTTACCCAGGTCAACGAACTGTACGACTACCTACGTAAGCACAGTGCTTGAACTGATTCAAGTTCCAGTACGTAGTCAATAGTACTCCCGGAGGTGGACAATATGTTTACCTCCGGATTATTATCTCGGGATCGAGGTATTGGCGAGGGGCGGTTTACGCGCCACTGATTCCGCCGCCATCGGCAACGGCTAAGTTCAAAATTGTTCAACTAGAGTCGGTGGAGGTGATTTTTCGTTGAGTTTTCTGCCGGCCGAATTTTGGGTCACGGGAACCTGAATCGATAAAAAGTCTCGTACATTTTTCGGGGAAGGGAGACCTGATATGGACCAAAATTCAGGTCGTTTTCGGAGACCCAAGTACACAAATCGTGAACTTCGCTGTATAGTGATGGCAGGGTCTCGGGAGAGGCCCACGTATTACGACTCGGCCGAAGGTACGAGTCCCAGACCTCATTAGGAGTGGAGACAGCAATGCAGCTGAAAATTTATGCGGCGATAGCCGCCCTCGTCGGAACGGTCGGAATCGGCCGAGCACAACTACTTTATTCATTCGAAACCGGACTTGATGGGTTCACGATCGGCGCTAGCGCGGGTACGTTGACGCAAGATACGGTGGGCGCGACTCAAGGCTCATTCTCAATGCGGCTTGATCGGGTGACAGGTTCCGGTTGGAACCAGATGACGAAAGACATCGACACCACGATTCGGGCGCTTCTGAATGGCGCGGCCAAGAAGAACGTTTTGGTTGACGTCACGCAGAACGATGCCGGAAACTATTGGCGACAGATGGTGCCGATCTTCAATTCGCCCTCGGGCGGGTGGAGCCAAGGCACGACTATCGGCCTGAACTATGCCCAGACCGGAACGGCAACTTACGTGTTACCGTACGGCAATATCAACGTTCCGGTGGAAGCCGATCCTTGGGGTCAGCAAGTCTACATCTATCAGTGTGATGGCAATGCGGCGGTGGCTCCGATTTGGTTCGACAATTTCCGCATCGAAAGCACGGACCCGGGTCCCTCATTTGAGTCTGGCGTCGCGGGCCTCGTGCAAAATTTAGGTGTCGGAGAGACGGCAGACGTCATTATTGAACCCGGTACGATTGGCGCTACCGACGGTACTGCTTCGGCCAAGGTCACTTGGCAAGGTGGTTTCCGTTGGATGAAACTATCGCTGACCGTTGCAGAAGCCGCGAAGTTCAACGAATCAAAGCGGCTGATTTTGGACGTTGAGCTTCCGACTCGCTTCGAGCCGGGTGGTTGGGGCAATATGCGCTTCGGCCTCAACGATTCGGCGGGCTGGCGAGAACTCCCCGGGCAGTTTGATGTGCCGGGTTGGGCCGGCGGCAAGAAGACCTTGGCGATCAACATGACTTCGCTCGCGTCGATCCCGTCGGATTCGACGTACCGCGAGATTTTGGTCGCGATCAACGGACCTGCCGGGGCGACGAAGACGTTCTACATGGACAACTTCCGGTTCGAGAAGGGTGCCGGTACGGCGGCGGCCATCATGGGTCGGGTTGACATCGATGCCTTGATGGATGACGCCGGCGCAATGTTGAAGTTGCAGATTCGTCAGCCCGGAACGTTGACTCTGGCGGTGCCCGAGATTGACGTGACGCTGGGTGCCAACGGCGACTACAGCGTGCCGATGGGCGCATTGCCCGCCGGAACGTACGATCTGTGGTTCAAGAAGAAGAACACGATCTCCGCGATCATTTCGAACGTCACCATCGGGGCGACGGGCGTGTCCGGTCAGGACATCATGCTCAAGGCCGGTGACATCGATAACGATCGTATGGTGACCGTATTCGACTACGACAAGCTGAGCCTGTACTTCGACAAGAACAACGCGGACGCGGACTGGAACACGGCCGATGGCGACGGGATTGCCCCGGCGGATGCCGACCTTGATGGTGATGGTGCCATCACGGTGTTCGACTACGACATTCTGTCGACGAACTTCGACCTTGCCGGTCCCGAGTAATCCTCGGCCTTGGTAAGGGAATTGGGGATCGAGCCGCAAGGTTCGATCCCCAATTATTGTGGGTCCGTCAAAGAGGTGTCGCGAAGCGCATTGACCCATCAGGTGGAGAAGGGGGAATGGCTGCCCGGCATGGATTCGAACCACGATACTCAGGGCCAGAACCTGAAGTCCTACCATTAGACGACCGGGCAGATCGCAATGAAGAAGATACCCTCCCGGACGGGGCACGGTCAAGTTGGGTCGGGCCTGCCGAACAAAGCGGCCCGTCCGAGACGGGCCGATTAAGGGTGCGAGACCCCGCGCCATTGCGGGCCCTCGCGGGTGCAGACGGGTGGTAATGGCTACGCGGCGGCGCGATAGCTTTCTCGCCCCTCTAAAACGTTCTGCAGGTTCTGCGAGGTCATGACGATCGCCCGCGTCGACTCCGGTACGTAGACGGTCGTCAACTTTGTGCCCAACAGCGTCGCCTGCGCCTTGATGCCGTCGACTAAACGGTTGAGGTCTGTATCAACCTTGCGTGCCTTCGTGCAGTCCAGTACGAGATGATCGATCTGCCCCCGTAGATCGCCCATCTGGTTCTCGAGCTCCTCACAGAGGACTCGCGCTTCGGCAGACGTGATATGTCCGCCGAGGCTCGCCTCCATGGTATTTAGATTTGGATCCCAACTGATTAAATACATCCCACATATTCGGGCCTTCTCGATAAGCCCGCTCCTGGACTACAGATGCCCTATCCTGGGGGTCATTACACCGGTAACCTGCCTAGACCGTTCAACATCCGGCGACAATACCAACGGTGCCTTAACTAGCCAGCAACGATGCATGCCAACCTCTTTACGGGGTGCGCAACTTCCGTTGCTTGACGACTTCCTTGGACAAGGCGAGCGGGCTTCCGCTGACATTCGCGATGCGTCCGTCGGGAGTCACCTCGATCGCCATTCCGATCTGCAACTTGTCGTAGGTGGCGTCATAGAATAATCTCGTCACCCCTTGGCCCGCCTCTTCGGTGACGTAGCGCAATCGCAGTAATCGGCCCGTGGCACCGCGGCCGGCCGCGTTGGCCATGCGTCCCCGGGCGGTGCGAGCCAGGCCCATGATCTCGCTCGTAAAGTCTGCATCGGTGGCCTTGTTCAGCGAGAGGTCCTCGATTGCCTGGCGCAAGCGCTTCGTCAGGCTGGGGTTCGGATCCGTGAGGGAATACCTTACCGGAACCATATTCAGCGATGGCACGAGGCTGGAAGCAATGCGGTAGCCCAGGTCGGTTACCGAGATTCCCGACCGGTTAGTCTGAATCGAGATGACGAGGTCCTCGGCGGGGAAGATGAAGTTACCGGAACTCTGCCCAAAGGTATTGCCGCCGTGTTCGATCCAGTGGCTGCCCCAGGTGTCGTGAAGGAACCAACCCAAACCGTACGCGTGGGTTCGGCCCTCACCAACGGCCGTTCGAGTCCAGGCCAGCTTGGTCTGATCCGCGGTAAGGATTTTGCCCGTGCGCAAGGCCTCCAGCCACTTCGTCTGGTCCTCGGCGGTGCTCACGATGTTGCCCGCCGAGTATCCCGCCGATTCGCGCAAGAGCTCAGGAATTGTGGTGGTCTTGGTACCTATAACATAGCCAACCGCGCGGTGCGGGATGATTTGGCTAGCCGAATAGGTCCGAGTCTGGGCCATTCCAAGCGGGGTGAAGATGCGCTCGTTGAGAAGCTCGCTATACTTCTTTCCGGTGATCTTCTCCAGAATCATTCCTGCTAAATAGTAGCCCGTGTTACTGTAAGACCATGCCGAACCAGGAGGGAAGTCTAGGGGCTGCTTGGCGATCAAGTCGATGATCTCCTTGGGCTGGTAGTCCTTCCTCATGTTAAATAGGCCCGCGAGGTAGTCCTTTAAGCCTGAAGTGTGGGTCAAACACTGCCGGATGGTGATGCCCCGCCAGGCTTCGGGAAGGTCGGGTAGTCGATCACCGATCCGATCGTCCAGTTTGAGCTTGCCCTCTGCCTCTAGCATCAAGCAAAGGGCGGCGGTGAATTGCTTAGTCACGCTCCCGATCTCATAGACGGATCGCTTTGTGGCAGGGGAGTTCGCCTCAAGGTTGGTGGTGCCCGCTGCGTGCGAGTAGATCAGCCGACCGTTTCGGCGCACAGCAACCTGGACGCTAGGTACTTTTGCATCCGTAAGGAAGGATTTTAACAGCTGGTCTAACTCGCCGGATGTCACCTGGGCTGAAGCTAACACCGCAAAGGAAACCAGACCGAGGATAGAGCAAGCCCGCCGCGCGATCGGAACGATCAACATAAGCACGTTTCTACCCGCGATCGTAGAAACTCGTGAGGAAGAAGGTCCTGACCGGCGATTGTAAGGAGACGAATTGCGTAGGTACACTGGTGCGCCCGACAAACGTGGGATCGGGCACATTGTGGAGACGAGCTTGGCAACCCCGGCAACGACGACGATTAAGCCTCGCAAGGCAAAGGATGGCGAAGTGAACTTGCGTCCCCAAGACGCCCTAACCCCAGCCGACCGCATGGAAATGTTGCGGCAGCTGTATTTGGCACGTTATTTTGACGTGCGACTTATTAAGGAAAAGAAGCGCGGCCGCCTGCGGGGCACGCTCTATTCCTCTCACAACCAAGAAGGTGTGATCGTCGGATCTCTGTTTGCGTTACAACCGCAGGACTGGATCAGCCCGATCCACCGCGATATGCCGGCGTTCTTTATGAAGGACCTAAAGTCCGGCTGGAACAACCCGCAACGTATGGGCATGAGCGTGGAAGCCGTCTGCGCACAAGTTTGGGGTAAGGCGGACTCGCCCGGGCGCGCCCGCGATAATTGGTCCCACATCGGCTCACGCGCCAAGCGAATAATTCACTCCACCTCTATGTTGGCGGGCACCATTCCGGTCGCGGCGGGAGTCGCTTATGCCGACCGTCTAAACGGAGGGAACGCCGTCGTGGTGACGTACAACGGTGAGGGTTCCACCGCGCAGGGTGTCTTCCATGAGGCCGTGAACTTTGCCGCCGTCCACAAGCTTCCCGTGGTCACCATCATCGAAAATAACCACTGGGCCTATGGCACTCCCACGCGCCTTGAATATCCGCTCGAGGATTTTGCCGAGCGCGCCAAGGGCTACGGCATACCCGGGTACATCGCGGACGGGCAAGACGTGTTTGAGGTCTATGATCAAGTCTCCCGCGCGGTTCAACACGCCCGCGAGGGGAATGGCCCGAGCATCGTGGAGTGCAAGACGTTCCGCGCCTATGGGCATGGCGACCACGACGACGACCGTGCGGCCAAGTACCGACCGACCGACGTGGTCGAATCCGGGCGAAGCCGAGATCCCCTTGGGGTGTGCAAAGCAACCTTAGTCGAGATGGGACTGCTATCGCAAGCGGACGCGGATCGCTACAAAGCGGAGAACAAAGCCGCGGGAGACGTGACCGACGACGACTTCCCGAAGGAGATCGTGGATTACTTAAAGATTGGCGTTGAGTTCGCCATCAACAGTCCGCTCCCCGAGGCCAACGAAGGCGGCATGTGGGTCTTCCGGGAGGGCAAATGAGCGCCGTGGGTGTCACGCCGACCGCCGTGAAGAAGAACTACTTGACGGCCCTCAAGGAGGCCATCTTTGAGGAGATGGCCCGCAATCCCAACCTTGTCTGCTTGGGCGAAGACATCGGCATCCTGGGGGGCGCGTTTGGCGTAACCGAAGGATTGCTGGCCGAGTACGGCACGGGTCGGGTGGTTGACATGCCGATCTCGGAAGCGGCGATCATTGGCGCCGCCGTGGGCCTCGCGCTGAACGGCAAGGCCGTGATGGCCGAGATGCAATTCATCGACTTCATTTCGTGCGGGTTCGATCAAATTGTCAACAACCTTGCCACGTTCCACTATCGAACGGCGGGCGAGGTAAACATGCCGGTGGTTATTCGGGGCCCCGCCGGAGCCTACGGCGGTGGTGCCTTGTACCACAGCCAGATGAATGAGAGTTGGTTCTGCAACTCGCCCGGTATCAAGGTCATCTGCCCCAGCACTCCGTATGATGCGAAAGGTTTGATGAAAGCGGCGTTGCGGAACCCGGATCCCGTGCTCATTTACGAGGTCAAGGAGCTGTATCGGCGCCGAGACTTGGAAGAGGTGCTGCCCGTGGAGGACTATGTCGTTCCCATTGGCAAAGCCTCGATTCGGCGCGAAGGCACCGACCTGACGCTGATTTCCTACGGACAGACGATCTACCATTGCCTCACCGTGGCCGAGCAACTCGCCCAGGAAGGGTACTCGGTGGAGGTGATCGACTTGCGCACCTTGGTGCCCTTGGACGAAGACGCCATTGTCGAATCGGTGAAGAAGACGAACCGCGCCCTTGTGGTGAACGAGGCCCCGCGCACGTGCGGCTTTGCCGGCGAAGTGGTGGCCCGAATCAACGAACTCGCGTTTGAGCACCTGGATGCCCCCGTCCTGCGGGTGACCCGCTTGGACACGCCAGTGCCCTGGGCTAAGCCGCTTGAAATGTTCGTGCTGCCCTCCGTTGAGTCGATCCGCGCCACCGCCCTGCGGTTGCTGAAGTTCTAACTTAACGTGGACCAGAGTTCGGATTCGATGGCTTCGTTCGATGACCTGAACGAAGCCATCGTGACGTGTGAGCGATGCCCGAGACTGCGCGAGTGGTGTCGGCAAGTGGCGACGGAGAAGCGGGCCGCCTACCGCGACGCGACTTACTGGGGGCGTCCGGTACCCAACTTTGGTGATCCTCAGGCTGATCGCCTGATCGTGGGGCTGGCCCCGGCCGCGCACGGGGCCAACCGAACGGGGCGGATGTTTACGGGCGACCGATCGGGCGAGTGGCTATTCCGCGCTCTGCATCGGGCGGGGGTCGCCAACCAGGGCTACGGCGAAGATCCTCAAGATGGGCTGAGCCTTGCCGGGGTCTTGATCACCGCCACGTGCCACTGCGCACCGCCGGATAACCGCCCTAACCCAGACGAAATCACGCAGTGTCGCGGCCACTTAGGGGCGACATTGGCACTGCGACCGTGGCGGGCGTACCTGTGCCTGGGCGGCCTCGCCTGGACGCAACTGCACCGTACCCTCAGCATTACGGCCCCGCGCTTTGGGCACGGGGCCGAACATGAGCTCGCCAATGGGGCCGTGATCGTGGGGAGCTATCACCCAAGTCAGCAGAACACGTTTACCGGGCGACTTACGGAGCCGATGCTGGACTCGGTGATGGCGCAGTTCCTTCGGGCAGGCCGTTCACCAGCATCGCCCGCGTAAGTTCGTGGCGCATCAGTAGCCCGTTGCGGCTGGTGGAAACTTTAATCTTAGTGCCCACTTCGCCTTCAAATCGCTCTTGGATTTTGCGAGCACCGATGTCCATCACCTCCGCGCCGTCGATGCCCAACAGCGAGTCTCCGGCCTTTATCCCGGCCTTGGCGGCGGGGCTGTCGGGGGTGACGCGGTAGATCATCGCGCGCTTTTGCACTGGGTCGTACCCGGCCGAGATGCCGATGTCGGCCACCGGGCGACTCCCCACAAAGTCGCTCTGACGCTCGAGCCAAACGCGTCGGCGTTCGAAATCAAAGATGACGTGGAAGTGCTTCAGGAATCCGAATCCGACGGTGCCGTTATGTTCGGAAGAACTGGACGGTAGGTCGATGATGGACCAAACGCTCTCTTCGACCGGCACGCCGAAGACTTTGAGAGCGGGCATTCGGTAGTAGAAGCTGTCCACGGGGCCGCTCCCGACCATCGCGGTACGCATGAACTTGGGAGCCGTCCCCTTGGGCCACAGGTCCACCTCTTCGAGCACCTCTTTGTGGGTGGTGCCGTAGAACGCGTTGCCCGTATCCAGCGCCAGGGTCATCCGCTTACCGCTGGGGGTTTCGACCTGCAGGATCACCGAATTGTGCCCGATGGGCAGCATGCGCTGAAGAAACGTGCGGTTGTTGTCGGGCTTTCGCTGCGTGATGTCGAACGACTTAGGATGCAACAGCATTTGCTTCTTTTGGAAATCAATTTCAACCACGTAAGGGGCGACGGTCTCGATCCCCATGATGCCGTCAGTGTGGGTGTTGTAGCTCTCCGACATGTGGGCGAGGGGCTGCTGAACAACCTGCATGTCGGGCGTGGGGATCGAGACGCCGCCGAGGGTCAGCGATTTCAGGGCGACATTCTTGGCGCGAAACTCGCCGACAAAGTCGCGCAGCACCGTCTCACCCGAGGCCGGCCCAATGTTCATGGCCTCGTTTAAGAGGAACGCTCCGGAGAAGCCGGTGTCAAACATAAACGATGCTTTTCGTCCGTTGACTACGGCATCAACAATCATGGCTTCCTCGCCAATCCGGAATGGGATCACGGCAATGGGTTTGGACTGGACGGTTGCCGAGAAAAGGGTCACGAGTGCCGCAAAAATTCCAATCATAAGGATTCTACGATGATAGACGACCGGACGGTAAGCCGCAATACATCCATCGGTTTCCGAACGCAAAAAAAGCTCCGGCGCCAAAGGGGCCAGAGCTTTATTAAGACTGAACGGCCAGAAACCTCAGGGCTTACGACCGAGCAAAATATAGAGCGGGCCGATGATGAAGTGGAAGCAGCAGACGAAGCCCAGGAGCCACAGCCAGTTGCCGCGCCGGTGGACGATGTCAAGGACACCCCACACCACCATCAACAGCCAGGCAACCCAACTTCCAATGTTCACCAGAGTGTAGCCAACGCCTGCTTTCGCGGTCCAGTCGGCCGAAATGGCGGCCTGGTTGGCCGGATTGGCCATGATCTGCGTGATCATCGGGAGCATCATCAGGACGGACGTGGCGAGTATGACAAGGCTGAGGGTGGAGAGGACCCACCCTATAACGATCCAAGTTGTCCCGAGTCGATCAATAAACGGCAACGCCCCCACCGGGGCCCCATAACCCGCTCGGACGTAGGGCGACTCGGTTGCGCTTCCGTAGGGAGAGCCGTAGCCGGGTTGGGCGTTCGGTGACGATGGCGGGATGGCACCACTTTCCGAGTCAATCAGTCGGATCAGATCAAGGGCCGCCGCGTTGGTCGGATCGAGTCGCAAGGACTCCCGAACCATCGCCAGCGCTTCGGTGCGCTCGCCGATGCGGTACTGATGGGCGGCCAAATTGTAGTAGGGCTTGGCGTTGGTGGGGGAGAAGCTGATGGCTTCACGGAAACTTTGGGTTGCCGAGTCCGCTTGCCCCAATTGGGCCTGCGCAATGCCTCGGGCCATGTAGGCCTCGCCCAAGCTGGCATCAAGCAGAATTGCCTGGTTGGCTTGAGTCAGGGCTTCTTCGAACCGTCCGTCCTGGATGGCCTGATTGGCCTGAGTAAGAAATGCGTGAGCCTGTTCCGACATGGAGAGTTGTCCTCGGTGGGGTTTTTACCCTGTAAACCCCAGTCCTGGTCTTCTGGCTAACCGTCTCCTCGTTCGAATGCGAAGGATGCTTGTATACTGCGCGCATCCTTTCGGGTTATCTTATAGGTTCCAAAGGAAGTTTGTTGGTGAGGTTGATTGACGAGATGAGCGGGATAATGCAGATGCGTTCTTGGCGTTGGGCCATGGTTGCCGTGGCGGCGACCGCGATACTTTCGGTGGGGTGTAAGCCCGCTGGTGAGGCAGGCGGGACGACTCCCGCCGCGAACCCCACCGCCGAGGCGGGCGGGACTCCGACGGCGGCGGTGAGACCGGCGGTGACGGCGAAGGGTAATGAAGCGGCCGGCGACACCATCAAGCTAGGTATCGTGGGCAGCATGGGCGGCGATTTGCGGCCGTGGGGCGTGGACTCGGTGGACGGTGCCAAGCTGGCCGTCAAAGAGTTCAACGAGCTGGGCGGTCTGAACGGCAAGAAGGTTGAGCTGTTAGTTGAAGACAGCAACTCGCGGCCTGAGCAGGGCAAGTCGGCGGCCGAGAAGCTCATTCAGGACGGCGCGATCGGCGTGATGGGCGAGGTCGCCAGTGGCATCACGATCCAGATCGCGCAGAGTGCCTTCGATAAGGGCATTCCGGTGGTGGCCATCGGCGCAACCCGCGACGACATCTCGGATGTGGGTAACAACTTCTTCCGGGTGTGCTACACCGATAGCTTCCAAGGCCCAGTCATGGCCAAGTTCGCGTTCGACGAACTCAGTCTCAAAAACATCGCGTTGATGACGGACAAGTCTCAGCCCTACTCCACGGGACTCTCCGACTCGTTCCGCAAGAAGTTTGAGGCGCTTGGCGGCACGATCGCGGATGAGCAGTTCTACCAGTCCAAGGAAACTCAGTTCGGCGGTCAGCTGACCAACCTGAAAGCCAAGAATCCTGACGGCATTTTCTTGAGCGGCTACTTCACCGAAGTGGGCCAGATCGCGCGGCAAGCGCGCGAAGCCGGCATCAAGGCCACGTTCTTGGGCGGCGACGGCTGGGATAGCCAGAAGCTCCTGACGATTGGCGGCGACGCGATCCTCGGCGGATTCTTCTGCAACCACTACAACAACACTGAGGCTCGTCCCGAAGTGAAGTCATTCATGGATAAATGGTCGAAGGAATACGGCAACACGCCGGGCACCACGATGGGCGCGCTGGGCTACGATGCCGCAACCCTCATGCTGGACGCGCTGAAGCGCGCGACGGCGGCCAATTCGGCGGCGTTGATCGTTGCCTTGGAAGACACGACGGACTTCAAGAGCGTAACCGGATCCATCACGCTGAAGGGTCGGAACGGTAACCCCGCCAAGCGCGCCTTGGTGGTTGAGGTCAAGAAGCCGACGGGCCAAGTTGCTCGCAAATCGTACGAGTTCGATCAGGTGATGCAGTAGCCGATGGAGTTCGGCTCCATCGCACTCGCGAGTCTTGATTTCGGAACGCTCCCTCAGCAGTTGGTCAATGGCCTGCTGCTGGGGGCCATTTATGCCCTTGTCGCCCTTGGGTACACGATGGTGTATGGCGTCCTCCGACTGATTAACTTCGCCCACGGCGAGGTGTTCATGCTGGGGGCTTACGCGGCGTTGTTCGTATCGTGGCGACTCGGCTTTAGCGAAGCCGGATTAGTTTCCAATCCCAACCTCGCGAGTTCGGCCCTTAACCTGGTGCTGATGCTCCTCGTGTCGATGACGACCGGAGCCATCGTGGGGGTCTTAATTGAGTTCTTTGCCTACCGGCCCTTGCGTAATGAACCTCGCATTGCGGCCTTAATTACGGCCATCGGGGTGTCGCTGTTGCTGCAATACGGCGGCGCACTGATCTTGCCCAACAGCCCCCAACCCAGCATCGACGAGCGCATCAATCCGTACCGAAGTGCCGTGGTGTTGCAACTCAAGGGGGCCGACGCGCACTTTGAGGGTGATATCCAGCAGGCGCAAGGCAAATACGATATTGCGAAAACGGCATTTGACACGGCTTTGACCCGTGAGAAAGCCCAATTCGGTATCGACAGCGAGTTTGATTTGCGCGATCAGTCCCCGCGCAAAACGGTTCAGGCCGCGGAGTCGGACCTTAAACGGCTCCAGAGCGAAAAGGAGAGTAGCGAGGTTCGGGTCGTCATCCCTCAGGGCCAGTTGATCATGTTGATCACCTCGCTGGGGCTGATGCTTATTCTACGGTGGCTGGTCATGAAGACCAAGGTCGGGCGCAATATGCGCGCCGTCGCGCACGATTTCGACACCGCTTCGCTGATGGGCATCAACGTCAATCGCGTCATCAGCTTTACGTTCTTTATCGGCTCGGCCCTCGCGGGCGCGGGGGCGATGATGAATGCCACATTTTTGGGTACCCCGTTGGACACGTTTTACGGGGTCAAGCTAGGCGTTAAGGCGTTCGTCGCGGCGGTTCTGGGCGGAATCGGCAACATTCCCGGGGCCGTGCTGGGGGGACTGGTGATGGGCGTTGCCGAAACGCTGGTGGTGTGGGCGGGCTATAGTTCCTATCGCGACGCCATCGCGCTGGTCATCCTGATTGTCGTGCTGTTGTTCCGACCGGGCGGGCTACTGGGTTCCAGCAAGGTGGAGAAAGTCTGATGTTCTGGATCGTCCGCATTCTGTCGATCCTCGCGGTGGTGGGGCTATGCTTCGGGATCCAAGCGTTTGCGTTGAGCCAGACGTTGGTCGCGCCGCGTCTCTTCGCCCTCACCGGCCTCTACGTTACGCTTGCCGTATCGCTGAACCTCATCAATGGCATCACCGGCCAATTCAGCATCGGGCACGCCGCGTTCTACCAAATTGGCGCGGTGGTCGCGGGCTTCCTCTCGGTCCGGTTCTTTGCGGACCAACCCCTCGCCGGTCCGGTGTGGCTGATGGCCATGGGCGTGGTCGGCGGTTTAGCGGCTTCGCTGGCGGGCCTCGCGGTCGGCCTCCCGTCGCTGCGGCTTCGGGGCGACTACTTGGCGATTGTGACGCTGGGTTTTGGCGAGATCATCCGCATCATCGTGCTGAACACCGATGCCGTGGGGGCCAGTTACGGGCTCAATGTCAAACCGAAACTTCAGTTCATCTGGATGATTTGGCTCCTGGCGGCTTTGTGCATCGCCGTCTCGCGTAACTTGCTCAAGACCGTCTGGGGGCTCGCGTTCCTCGGCGTGCGCGAAGACGAGATTGCCAGCAACGCGATGGGCGTCAACGTGACGAAGATCAAAGTGATGGCGTTTATCCTCGGCTCGGCCTTTGCCGGGGCGGCGGGCGCGATGCTGGCGCACTACGAGGGCTTCATCAACCCGTCGATGTTCTCGATGGACCTCTCGTTCATCGTCCTGACGATGGTGGTGCTAGGTGGGTCGGGATCCATCACGGGATCGGTGCTGGCGGCCATCGCGCTGTTCTTGCTCCCCGAGTTCTTGCGCAGCGCCCCGCCGGTCACGGGCTCGGCCTTAGTGGCCGGAGCGCTGAGTACGGCCGTCTCGGTAGCCGCGTTGCGCTGGGTAACCCATCACGTGCACGGAGAGACGCGGCGCAAGGTGCTCGCCTACGGCGCGGGCTTGGCGGGCAGCGTCACGCTCTTCCTGTTACTGCGACTTTTGCTCGGCAACGTGCCGTCGCTAGCGGGGATTTCGTTTGAAGCCTCTAAGCTACGCATGGTGATCTTTGCCGCGACCCTGATCATCCTGATGATGCTGCGTCCCCAGGGGGTCTTCGCCCACCATGAGTTCAGTTGGAAGTGGGTCGGGCGGCTATTTGGCCGGACCAATGCGGGGGTGAAGGCGTGAAGGGGCCGATCCTGCAAGTGCAGAACGCGACCATCAAGTTTGGCGGTCTCACCGCCGTGAACGACGTTTCCTTTGAGCTTGCTCAAGGGGACTTGTTTGGACTCATTGGACCTAACGGGGCGGGGAAGACGACCTGCTTTAACTTGATTACGGGCGTCTATCGCCCCACCACCGGAAGCATCATGTTCCGTAACGACTCCATCGCGGGGCTCTCCCCTAATCGAATTGCGCAGAAGGGCATCGCCCGGACGTTCCAAAACATCCGGCTGTTCTCCGTGCTGTCGGCGGCAGAGAACGTGATGATCGGGTGCTTCTTGCGGCACAAGGTCGGCATCAATTCGGCCCTCGCTTACTTGCCACCGGCAATCAAGGAGACGTCGCGAATGCGACGGGAAGCGCTGGAGCTGCTGGACTTGATGGACCTCGCTGACGTGGCCAACTCTCGCGCGTGTGACCTGCCGTACGGCAAGCAACGGCGCCTGGAAATTGCCCGGGCCATGGCCACCCAGCCCGAACTGCTATTGCTAGACGAACCCGCGGCGGGGATGAATCCACAGGAAAGCGACGAGTTGATGCGCACGGTCCGGCGGCTGCGGGACGATTTCCGGAAGACGGTTCTGTTGATCGAACACGACATGAAGTTCGTGATGAACCTCTGCGAGCGGATCGTGGTGCTGGATGCGGGGAAGGAGATCGCCGCCGGTCCGCCCGAGGCGATTCGCAACAATCCCCGCGTCATCGAGGCGTACCTCGGCGAGGCCGTCTAATCTCGACCGGACTCGCGAAGCACTTGGTCGAGGAATGCGAAGGCCTCCGGGAGTACCTCGGCCACGACCATCAAGTGATCACAGTGGGGCTTGATCACAAGGCGGCTTAGGGGCGAGGTCAACTGTTCCCGGCATTGGTTTGCCGACTTAACCAAGAACGGGACCTCGCTGGTGCCGACGCTCAGGAGCGTAGGCACGCCTCGTAAGGGCTCAGGAATAGAGCTGGCGGCCGGGGCAAACAGGACAGATCCCAAGGGCGGGGTGGAAGTCCGTAGGGCCATCGCCCCGCCCATACTGTGCCCGAGGGTGAAAATTGCGCGCGGAGTGACCCCCAGGCGAGAAGTCACCCACTTCGTCATCAAGTCAACCGATGAGGGGGCGGAGCGCGGAGCGATAAAGATCCAACCGCGCTCTTTGGCCAAGCGAGGCGCGAGACCTTGACCGTAGCCATCGAAGAACAGGTTCTCGCTGCCGCCGGCGCCGTGAAGGGCGATGACCACCACTGGCGTTGGCGGTAGGGGGGTGGGCCACTCGGCCCGGAACAACGCCCCTTCGTAGGAACCCCAAGGGAGTTCACCGAGGCTCCGAAGCGATTGGCCTTGCGCCAATGACTCGGCCAGGCCGAGAATTCGATTCGCGAGGACATCGTTCTCGACGAGGGAGGACTCCGACCGCTCGATCAACCGGACGAGGTCATTGGCCTCCGTGGAGTTGGACTTGGCGATGCGGTCTCGCCGGGTTGTCCAGTCTCGGACCACCGAGTACGCGACCGGTCGAGCAAAGCCTTCGGCCTTAACTTCAATCTGGCGATCGCCGACCGTGCCGGTTGCGTCGTTCAGGCGAACCTCGAAGGGCGTGCCGGGCGTTGCGGTCACCGTTTCACCGTTCACTTTCACCTGAAACGGAGCCGCTTGGTCGGGGAGGTAAGCCCAGGTGGCTCGAACGACGATCGGCGCGCCGGGGGCCACAAGTGGGGGAACGATCCGGAAGTCTAGGGCGCTTTGAGGGGTGACGGGATGGTCCGAGAGCACTGCCGTGGCCGAATCGAGCCCGAGAGCCGCCTTGGTGAGTTGACCCATAAAGAATTGGGCGACGGCCGAATTGACGGCCGGCACCGCGAGATCTTTCCGCGAATCCGAGGCCCGTATCCATGCCGTTTCCATTCGGATCATCCGCTGCCCAATGGCGTAACGCGTTGGGGAGAAAGACGTCTTCGGCGCGGGGGCTTGGATGGGCAACCAACTTGCGGCAAGAATCCACGCGAGCATGGGCCGAATCGTACCGCGTGCAAGGGCCGATGCCGGCTAAGGTGTACCATAGAGGAGTCCGTATGCCCATTTACGAATACGAACCGACGGAGCACGACTGCCTGATGTGCGATGGCCGGATCCAAGTGCTGCAAGCCCTGGACGATCCGGCGCTGGCGTACTGTCCGACATGCGGTCTCCCAGTGAAGCGGGTGATCAGCAAGGTCAGCATCGCCCGGCACTCGGGCAAGGTGGACTACGACAAAGCGGCGCGACGTGGGTTTACCACCTTTCGAAGGGCCGAGCAAGGGAAGTGGGAACGCATCGCCGGAGAGGGAGTGGACGCGATTGTCGGCGATCCGGCCGATGCGGCGGCCATCGCGGCCGAAACCGCTCCAAAACCCGTGTTGGATCTCGACCAGGACGCTTAGCGGGCTATCCCAGCGTAGGGGCGGGATCGAGACCGAGCGACTCCTCGAAGCCAACCATCACGTTGAGGGCGTGAATGAGCTGAG
>Ga0105047_10000418_pt1 | contig 71598 bp, 51 predicted proteins | sample MAT04_FD_78384 | JGI IMG/M metagenome (GOLD analysis project Ga0105047, IMG submission 78384) | Freshwater microbial communities from Lake Fryxell liftoff mats and glacier meltwater in Antarctica - MAT-04 (megahit assembly) | ecosystem: Environmental > Aquatic > Freshwater > Ice > Liftoff... | reverse complement strand
GGGGACGCCGTGCAGCACGGCGCCGGCGCGATGATCAACCCTACCTCGCCGCCGGACAGAAGGGCAATTCTCGCGACCACGCACCGAGCCGAGGCGACATTGAAGGCGACTCCCGACAATAACAAGGCCGTTTACACGAGCGAAGAGTTCGGCCAGTGGGCCTATCGCGAAGGCATTGAGCCGGGCGAACATCTGCTGATTGAGAAGTACCTGGACAAGAGTAAAGGGGTTCTCGACTCCGGAACCGGGGGCGGCCGGCTGGCGCAGTTCCTCCGCAAACTCGGTTTCAAGAATCTGCACGGCTACGACTACGTGCCGGAGATGGTCGAGGCGGCCAAACTGCGCCCGGGCGCGGAAGAGATCGACTTTCAGGTCCAAGACGCCGTGCGACTCACGTATGCGGACGGCGCGTTCGAGCAGGTGATGTACCTGCAGCAGGTGCTTTGTTTAATCGCCGACCCGGCCGAGCGCGCCAGCGCCATGCGCGAGGCGTATCGCATCCTGCAACCTGGCGGCGTGGCGCTGTTTAGTTTTCTCAGTTACCGCGACCGCGCGGCGTCGCTGGTCTACAAACCGTTTTTGTTGTACTTGCGATTGTTGCGCGCGGTCCGTGGCAGCAAACGCAGCATTCAATACCAGCCCTGGCTGAAACTAAATAACGCCTGGAACAAAGCGGCGCTCGCCGATAGCGGACCGTACGTCTACTGGTACAGAGACCGGGAAGCGTGCGATGAGTTGATTGCGGCCGGATTCAAAGTGCTGGCCGTCGGCAGCGACTCGCAAGTCGCGCAAGGAAGGCTGTTCGACAAAGTCGAACAACTGGAAGCGGCCCCGTTCAGCGGAAGACTTTACGTCGTCTGCCTGAAGTAGCCGCCCCCTTTTCAGCGAGATCCTCAGACGAACGGTTGCAGGCCTGGCGTTTGCTTGCGCGCGTAGACCGCTTCCAAGTAATCGACGAACTCCGTTGCCAGGCGATCGCGCGCAAAACTCTTCTCGGCCAAACGACGTCCGTTCTGGCCGCACGTCTGCCGCAACTCTGGGTTATCGGCAAATTGGCAGAGGGCGTCGGCAAACGCCTCGGGATCTTTCGGCGGGACGACCAGGCCGCACGAATTCTCCGCGATCATATCGGCCAGCCAGCCAGGGTAGTTGTTCAGAATGGGTAGCCCGGCCGAGAGATAGTCGAAAAACTTATTGGGCGAGGTGCCGTAATAAAATGCCGGCACGTTCGCCAGAATCATCAGGCCGACGTCGGCGCAGCCAATCGCGCGATTCAATTCGGTCTTGGGCATCAGTCCAAAAAAGCGGCAGTTATCCAGCCCTTCGCGCGTGGCGCGTTCGACGAGCGCCGGCTTGAGTTTGCCATCGCCAATAAAGGCCAGGACCACATCGTTTCGGCCACGCTTCTTCAGGACAGCGGCTGTGTCCAGCACGGCGTCGAGGCCATTGGCGATACCATGCGTGCCGGTGAAGACAGCCACGCAATCCTGCTGACCGATGCCCGGCAATTGCAAATCTTCTCTGCGCCCCGGCTGAAAGAGATCTAAATCCGCGCCGTTGGGGATGACTTTGATGGACTGCCCACGACGGCTGCGCCGCGCGATCCCTTCGCCAATACCAGGCGACAGTCCAATACAGCCATTGGCCGCGCGGTAGCTGGCCCATTCCAGCACGCTGAGCCCTGACAGGATCAAAGGGTTGGTGACCACGCCCATTGCCTTGGGAAGTTCTGGCCACAGATCGCGGACTTCGAACACAAATGGCTTGCGCCGCAGATAGTGGGCAAAGATTCCAGGAATGCCGGCGGTCAGCGGCGTGCTGGTGGCAAAGATCAGATCGTACTTGAGCGTCAGCGCCTGTTTGATGCCCTGCGCGGCATATTTCAAAAAGACGCCCGCCCGTTGGCGCAGCGACTGATGATTGGAATAGGGGAGCTGGAATTGAATGACGTCAATTCCGTCGATATCGCCGCGGCGGAACCCGGACTTGAACGGGCCGAGTTGGTCGAGCGCGTCGTTGGCGCCATCGACGCAGACCATCGTCACCTTATGCCCACGCTCGATCAGTCGAAGCGAGAACTCATACGAGCGAATCCCGCTGGAACCGCTCGGCGTATTAAAGTACGTGTGAAAGTAGAGTACGTGCATCGAAAGACGTCTGAGGTGATAGGAATGCGGCCTCGTGTGCAGTAACCGCAGGGAGCAGCCAATCGAGACACGGACCGATCGAGCAAGCGTAAGGTGGCGGAGCAAGGATGTCGAGCGGTCGCCGCGATCGAGACTCTGATCCAAGCAGCCCTAACGCACGCTCTTGATCCGGTTCTCCAGATAGCGAGACAGGTATCCCAGCGGCACGGACATACATAGATATAGCACGGCCGTCAGGATCCCCATTTCGAAGAACTTCAGGCTGGATCTGGAGAGGATCATGTATTCCTTGGTCAGTTCCTCCACGGCGATGATGCTCACCAGGCTGGTATCCTTGAACATGGCCACAAAGTCGTTCGTCATCGGCCCCAGCGCCGTTTGCAGGGCCTGCGGCAGAATGATCCGGCGGAACGAGGTGGTCTCGTTCATGCCCAGCGCCCTGGCCGCTTCCCACTGGCCTCGCGGGACCGAGAGAATTGCGCTGCGGTAGATCTCTGCCTCGTACGCGGCGTAGTTCATTCCAAAGGCGACAATCGCCGTCAGCACCGCCGGCATCTGTATGCCAATGTGCGGTAGGCCGAAGTAAAGGATAAAGAGCAACAGCAGGAGCGGAATTCCACGAAAGAATTCCACGTAGACGAGCGCCAGCCAACGCACGGGCCAAGGACCATACAGCCGGCCCAGCGCAATCGGCAAGCCAATCGTCACGGCCGTGGCCATACTGCAAATGGTAAGGAACACAGTCATCGCGGCGCCCTTCAGCAGCAGCGGCGCGTACTCGCTAAAGGTCCAGAGCTCTGCCGAAGCGGCGATGATATGAATGTCCACGGCTTGGTGCACGGCGGGCGGCAGTGGATCGAGCGGCTCAGCGTCGGCGGCAAAGCCAAGCCCTCGGAGTTCGGCCGTCTGCCGCTCGACCGGCTGGTTGCGCTTGGTAACCAGTTGCGCTTGATCGGCGTTCCAAAGATGCCATTTACGAAAGATCTCCAGTAGCGCACCATTTTGCACCAGCTCGCTCAGTCCTTCGTCCAGTGCGAGAGCCAGGTCCTCATCAGCCGGCCGCAGCGCGATGGCGTACTCGCCTTGGGCAAAGGGAGGGCCAACATATTTGAGCTTGGGATTCACGCTGGCGTAGTAGAGCGCGATGATTGAGTCCAACAAAACCGCGTCGAGCCGGCCCAGCTCCAGATCCAGGTAGGGCTCTACCTGCCCCTCGAAGGCGTCGATCGTTCGCACGCCTTTCGCTTGCAGCAGCCGATGCGCGGCGCTACCGGCGAGCGTGCCCACGTTCAACTCCAGGCAATCGTCCAGATTCTTGATCCGGTCTTCGTCCGCGCGGACCACCAATTGCTCTGCGTAGACGTAGTACGGCCGGGTGAAACGCATCTCCTGTTGGCGCTGCGGCGTGATCTCGAAACCGCTGATGATGCAGTCGTAATCCTCCGCGTTGAGCAGACCGAGATCGAGGCTTTCCCACTGATATTGCACGAACTCCGCCGCGATGGGCATCTGCAGGCGGCGCGAGAGGATCTCGGCCAGGGCGTCGGCCAGTTCGACCTCGAACCCAATCACCCGCGCCGGATCGAGCGGATCTCGCAATTGATACGGGGCGCCCCCTTCCGCGTCCCCTCCCCAGCGCAGCACGCCGCGCGGCGCGTCCGCCGGCGCGTTCCGGACTGCCAGCCGCGCTCGCAACCGCTGGTTGCGGGCCACGGTCTCATCGTCCGCCAGCGCCGCAGAGGCAATCAGGTTGCAAGCCATGACGAGGATCGCCACGAAGCAGCGCTGCGGCGAGGCCCGCGCCCATAAGCGGAAAGTGCATTTTTGCGTCAACCGCGTCAGAGCCTTCTTCAATTCTGGAAATCCCTTGCTTCGCCTGGAACAAACGGTGCGAAAACCACGTGAACACCTGCCGGGCCGCAGACGTCCGGCCACATCGGCCTGGACCGGAGAGCCCGCTCTGCGATAAACAGTATGACCTATACTAACCAAAATGGTTCGATTGCGCGGCCCCCGGCCCACTGTCCAGACTTACCTGGACCTACGAACCGCGCCGCGGAAGAACGTTTTTTAGCACAAAGCACAGGAAGCTCATTGCGTGTCTACGATCAAGCGAATTCTGGTGACCGGCGGCGCGGGTTTCTTGGGCAGCCACCTGTGCGAGCGATTGGTCGATCAGGGGCACGACGTCGTCTGCCTCGATAATTTCTTCACCAGCCAGAAGTCTAACGTCACGCATCTGCTGGAGCGGCCCAACTTTGAGCTGATGCGGCACGACATCATCCACCCGATTTTTCTCGAAGTCGACGAAATCTACAACCTCGCCTGCCCCGCCGCGCCAGGCCACTATCAATACAATCCGATCAAGACGCTCAAGACCTCGGTCATGGGCGCGATCAATGTGCTGGGCATGGCCAAACGCTGCCGCGCGAAGGTGCTGCAAGCTTCGACGAGCGAAGTCTACGGCGATCCGGACATTCATCCGCAGCCGGAATCGTACCGCGGCAACGTCAACCCCATCGGCCCGCGCGCCTGCTACGACGAAGGCAAGCGCGCCGCCGAAACGCTGTTCATGGACTACCACCGCATGAACAAGGTCCGCATCCACATCGTGCGGATCTTCAACACCTACGGCCCAGGCATGCACCCGTTCGACGGCCGCGTGGTCTCGAACTTTGTTCGCCAGGCGCTGGCAGGGCAGGACATCACGATCTTTGGCGAAGGGCAACAAACCCGCGCGTTCTGCTATCGCAACGATCTGATCGAAGGCATGATCCGGATGATGAACAGCCCGGATGATTTCCTGGGCCCGGTGAACTTGGGAAACCCGGGCGAGTTCACCATCCGCGAGTTGGCGGAGTTGGTGATCGAACTGACCGGCGCCAAGAGCAAGCTGGTCTTCATGCCGCTACCGGCCGACGATCCCACGCAGCGCAAGCCGGACATCACGCTGGCGCGCGAGAAGCTCGGCTGGGAGCCAACGATCCCACTGCGCGAAGGACTGCAGAAGACGATCGAATACTTCCGCGACCTGGACCTGGGCAAATACCGGGCGCCCACGCCGAATTATTAAGAGCGCCGCATCAATCGCCTCATCCATTCGTTCGCTTGGCGATCAGAGATTCGCGATAACCTTCGGGCATTCGGATGACTCAACCAAGATCGCTGAAAGTGCGATTGATCTGGCTCGGCGCTGGAATCGGAGCCTTGGCTCTGCTGATGCCAATTGCCTGGCTGCTCTATGTGAACTACCAATTCGATGAAGAGCAGCGAGTCCTTGCCGCTTTGCCAACGGGGGAAGTCCGCTACACTTCCGCTGGATCCACACGCGGCGAGTACATCTTTTCCTACAATGCGCTCAAACGCGTGCGGGAACTCGTCCTGGATCATCAAGACCTCACCGATGTCGATCTATCGAACATCCGTCGCCTGACTCATTTGGAGACCCTCTCTCTGACGCATACTCGTTTACGCAATCAAGATCTGCGGCGCTTACAACTGCCCGATGCGACTAATTCGCTGTTTCTTGAGAACAATAAGTTCACCGAAGCGTCGATGAGTACGCTCGCGCAGCTCACAGGCGTCGAGTACCTGTTCTTGGATGACAACGAGATCACGGATGAGGGCGTTGCGCAGCTAGTGAAACACCCGCGACTGCTTACTCTAGGCCTGACGAGGACGCGCGTGACAGACAATGTCGTGAACACACTAATTGAAATGCGATCGCTGAAGGGGGTCCACTTACGAGACACGGCTGTCAGCGTCGAAGCGAGACGGCGACTCCGACGGTCGCGGCCCGACCTTGTTGGGTTCTCGATCGAGCCGAGCAGTCCACCACAGGCTGGGCCCTGACGGCGAACGCAACTTAGATCGTTACGCCAGCAGACGTTGTTCGACGCGGCGGATGGCGTCTTCCATTCGCATCGTCGCATTGCCGGCCAGCGGCAGCGTCTTGCACGCATTGATCCACTGGGCGACTTTTTTGTTCGCTGAGATCACCGTGGTGTGGCTGCGCTTGCCGAAGAATTGGCCGATCTCGCTCAGCCCTGCCCGGGTGTGTTTGCGCGAAAGCCACATGGCCAACATCCGTGGATGACTGACGGCGCTCGCGCGGCCTTCTGCCTGCAACGATTGCGGATCGAGCCCAAAGACTTCGCAGACCGCCTGCTGCACGTCAGCCAGCTTCACCGCGCGGGGGCTGGATCCGGGCGATTCGCTCAGTGCTTCATGCACCAAATTCATCGTGGCCGGACGGCCGAGTGCGCGGCTGGTTGCGTGGAGTTGGTGAACTGCGCCGATCAGTTCGCGCACGCCGCCACGGAAAGCGCTCGCCAGGTGCGTGGCGACGTCGTCCATCAGGCTCAGACCCAAAGACGTGGCGTACTGGCGGACGATTGTTTCGCGCGTGGCGTGGTCCGGGGCTTCGACCCGGCAGACCAATCCGGCCGAGAGCCGCGATTCCAGCTCCGGCCCCAATCCGGCCAGGTTTGCTGGAGCGCGATCCGCCGCAAAGACAATCTGCTTGCCAGCTCGTTGCAATGTGTCGATCGTATGCAACAGTTCGACCAGCGTAACTTTCTTACCGGCAAAGAACTGCAAGTCGTCAATCAAAAGTAAGTCGACGTTGCGGTGCTTATGACGGAAGTTGGGCAGCCCGCTACTGTGGAGCGCTTCGAGAAAGTAGCTGGTGAATTGCTCGGCCGTGAGATAGACCGCGTGCAAGCGCGGGTTGCGGCGTTTGGCGGCCGTCCAAATCCCTTCGAGCAGATGCGTCTTGCCAACACCCGGCGGCCCATGAATCACCAGCGGCGAGACGCGACCGGGGAACTCGGCCACTTCAGCGGCACAAGCTGCGGCGACGCGATTGCCGGCGCCGGCGATAAAGCTTTCCAACTTGGCGAACGGCCGCCGGCCCAGCGCTTGCGACAACGAAGTTGGCTGACCGGACTTGGCCGCGGCGGCGTTTTCGGCACTCGGCTTGGATGTCGAAGCGGACATCGAAAGCGCGATCGGTGGATTGCTGGACGCCGAGTCGATGAACGACTGTGCAGTGGTCTCAATCGTTGGCGGTTGTGCGGCGCTGGTAGCGCTCGCGGCGTCTGCAACGTTTGCGGGTTTTGGCGAATCGACTGTCGCGGAGGATTCTTCGGCGCGGCCGATCGACGTGTCGATCTCAAACACAATCGGCAGCGTCGCGCCCAACGTTTCCTGGCAGGCCGCTTCCAGTTCCTTGCGGAAGTTCGTTCGCAGCCAGACCAGGTAAAATTTATTGCGAGCGTAGATCGTGAGCGATCCGGCCGAATGCGCGAGGCGTGCATTGGCGGCAAACCAGAGGTCATAACGACCCTGGCCGACTCTGGCTGCCAGAGCCGCCTGTAAGGCGAGCACGATCTCCGTATCGTGATTGATCACGTCCTGTACCTTTGCGCGCATCGCAACCGTGCGTGAACCGCGCCATCGTGACGACGGTTTGGAATCCGGCCCAACTAGAGCTGGCGAAAAACTGGCAGAAAACGGCACAAACTACTGCGTAAACGGCCCCACTTGCCGTCGACTGCCGCAGCCTTGAAGTTGGCTGCGAGAGCGAAATTGTACGGATGCTAGCTAGGCTGTCAAAGAGAAAAGTCAGCACACTCAAAACACCGCGCGGCGACCTGGTCAAACACCTCAAAAAACGCCGAGTAGCAGCGCAAAAACGGGACGCAAAAATCTTTTTTCTCGCGCGCGTTGCGAGTGGAAAAAATGTCGAGTCGCGCGCGCATCGCGCGCCGCTGAAAAACTGCGCACGGCGCAAGTGCAATGGCCGACACGAGAACGGCGCTCACGAGATTTTCATCATTGCAAAAGCCCGCTCGCAACGGCATTATTGTGCGTCCTCGGACGTGCGCAGCGGCGGATCGAATATCCGCAACAACGCGCAGCGGCGATCCCAGACGATAAAATCCGCGGCCGAATACGCGGCAATCGCCGGAAGATTTGCCGCATCGACCGCCAAGACCAGCCGCGCGCAACCCGCCACGCCCGTTTGCCACTGCGCATGTCGCGCAAGCGCCACGCCAAATCCTCGGCCACGCGCCTCGGGCGCCAATCCCGCATAAACGATTTCCCATTGGTCTTCGTCGGGATGTTCCGCCAACAGCAAACAGCCGACGTCATCCCCCCCATGTCGCGCGATCCACCACCGCGAGGGATCGTAAGAGCCCGTCGCGCGGTAACCTGCGAGCACATCCTCTTGCGAACGCACGCCGTTGAGCTGCGGACAATCGAGCGTGCCTTCGTAAGTCCGTTCGCAAATTGCGGACAAACGCGCCGGATCTTCCTCGGACGCCTGGACTAGCTCCAACGCTCCACCAGGCGGCGAAGTGGGAAAGCTCTTGGAGACGCTGACCATATACAGCAGGTCGGCCAGCCGAGAGAAACCGTGCCCCAGTAACAGCGCCGCGTCTGGGCCTTCGTCATCCTTCAATAGAGCCTGCGCAAGTTGCACGTCGCTAAGCATTAACTGATTGAGCGCCGCGGACAGCAGGTGGTCAACGCAACCGCGCCATTCTGCGCTGATTGCCACTGGCGGAAAAACACTCGCCACGCGGCCAGGCTGCCGCTGCGTCCAAATGGCGCCAACCAGTTCGCCAGCCCGCTGAGCGACGAGCAGGCCATCTAGCGAAATCCGGCCAGCCCTCGCGGCGGACAAGAGCCGCACCACCTGTTCTCCACGCCCGCGCGGACTAACGTGCCGTAACGCCAACTCCAGCGCGGGCCGTTGGAGACTTCGCGGCGCTACGGTAATCGTCCATTCACTATCCGGTGAAGTCTGCATGGCCGAAAGAATAGCGGATTTTGGCTTCGCCGTGGGGCTGCCCAGCGCAACGACAGGACGTTACCCCTGACAGCTCCATCGGGAGTCTTAGGACAGCCGTTACAGAACTTTCGCCGACTGTTGCCGCTGCTGGCAGAGGCGCATACACTACGGCAATGGACCGGCGGCCACGGGTTCGACTCTAGCGGCCGTCCGTTTCGGGGCTGTGGCGGCCCAGCGGTTGTTCTGATCCTATCTGTTTTGCGGATGGACGTGTTTGCAAGTCCCTTGGACCGGAGGCTGAGCCCGGCGCTCGATCCCCTTCGCCGAAGTACGCTTGCAAGACCGCCATGAAGGTTTCATGGTGGACTCGTCTGGTCTCGCCAAAATTCGCACGCAGGAGACCTTCGCCATGAGGCGCCTCGCCACGCTCTCGCTCTTCCTTGCATTGTCCGTCGTACAGATGGCACAGGCCGACGACAATTGGCCGCAACTCCGCGGCGCCAAGTCGCTAGGCGTACCGGAGAGCGATACCAGCAAGCTCCCCGATACCTGGACGACCACGGAGAACGTCCTGTGGAAGCGAGACCTGCCCGGCCGCGGCTGGTCTTCGCCCGTCGTTTGGGGAAACAAGGTCTTCTTTACCACGGTCATCAATCTGGGCGAGACCGAAGAGATCAAGAAGGGTCTCTACTTTGGCGGCGATCGGATTAAGCCCATCGAGACGCCACATCAATGGAAGGTCTTCTGCCTGGACCTCGATACCGGAAATGTCCTATGGGAGAAGCTCGTCCACGAAGGCATCCCGGAAGGAACGATCCATCTAAAGAACAGCTTCGCCAGCGAGACCCCGGTCACCGATGGCAAACGTCTCTACTGCTACTTTGGCAATCTCGGTTTGTATTGTCTGGATCTGGATGGCAAAGAGATCTGGAGCCAGCGCTGGACGCCGCACAAAACACGCTTCGGTTGGGGGACGGCGGCTTCGCCCGTCCTCTATAAGGAACGCCTCTACATCGTCAACGACAATGAGCAGGAATCTTACCTGATCTGCTTGGACGCCAAGACGGGCGAACAAGTCTGGCGAGTCGAGCGCGACGAAAAGAGCAATTGGGCCACACCTTACATTTGGGAAAACCCGCTGCGGACTGAGATTGTCGTGCCGGGCACCAAGCGTGTGCGCTCGTACGACCTGCAAGGGAACCAACTCTATGAGTTTGGTGGGATGTCCAGCATCACCATCGCCACGCCGTACGAAAAAGACGGGCTCCTCTACGTCAGTTCCGGCTACGTCATGGACAAGAAGAAGCCGCTACTGGCCCTCAAGCCGGGCGCATCGGGAGATATCAGCCTGGGAGACGATGAAACCAGCAATGAGTACATCGCCTGGTGTCAGAAAGATGGCGGGCCGTACAATCCGACGTCGCTGATCTACAAAGGCCTGATTTACGTCCTCTACGACCGCGGCTTTTTGGCCTGCTATGACGCCCGGACCGGCGAGCAGGTCTACGACAAGCAGCGGCTCCCAGAAGGCAAAGCCTTTACGTCCTCTCCCTGGGCCTACAACGACCAGATCTTTTGCGCCAATGAGGACGGCAAGACATTCGTCATCAAGGCCGGCAAGGATTTCGAAATCCTGCGCACCAACGACCTGCAAGAAGACGACATGTGTATGGCCACGCCCGCGATTGTGGGGGACAAGCTGATCTTGCGCACAGCAGCGCGGGTCTATTGCTTGCAGCAAGGGGCGAAGCTCAAGCCGTAGTCGCCGCAATCCAGGTAAGGACACCACGCCAAGGAACGCTGGCAATTCGTCGCTGGCATGATCTCTCTGGCTCCATCTCATTGGCCCAATCTCTCCCGCCCGAGCATCGCCCCGCCGATGGGGGTTGTGCGCGTCGCTGCGCAATGAATGCAGCCACAAATTCCGCGCTTCGCCGCGATCTATCGCCATTTTTTCTTTGCCACTGATCTTGTGGCTCGAATTGACGGCGCTCGCCGCTTGTCGCCTGTTCCGCTTGTGCCTTAGAATACAGGGTCCCCCACGTAGCTGCGCGGGCGCGCGGACGACAGTGCGCCCTCCTCGCAGCAGGGATCGGTCCTTTGCGACCGCTTTACTAACGGATTGTCGAACGCACGGCACCTCTGCATGGCAGCTTCTGACATAGTTATTAAGGGCGCCCGCGAGCATAATCTTCGCAGCGTCGACGTCACCATCCCGCGCAATCGTCTGGTCTGCCTCACCGGCGTCAGTGGCTCCGGCAAAAGCTCGCTGGCCTTCGATACGCTCTCCGCGGAAGGCCAACGACGATATATCGAGAGCCTGTCTAGCTTTGCGCGGCAGTTTCTCGGGCAATTGCCCAAGCCTGACGTCGATTTCATCTCGGGTTTGAGCCCTTCGATTTCGATCTCGCAGAAATCCTCGGGCCAGAACCCGCGTTCGACCGTCGGCACGATCACCGAGATCTACGACTATCTCCGCGTCTTGTACGCCCGCACCGGTCTGGCACATTGCCCCAAGTGCGAACGACCCATCACGGCTCAAACGCGCGAGCAGATCTTGGCGCGAGTCGGGACGCTGCCGGCCGGCACGCGATTCGCCGTGCTGGCGCCCCTAGTCCGATCGCAAAAGGGAGAGCATCGCGACCTGTTTGTCGATTTGCTGAAGCAAGGCTTTGTCCGCGCGCGGGTCGATGGCCGCATGGTCCCGCTCTCGGACGATCTGCGACTCGACCGCCAGATGCGCCACACCGTAGAAGTGGTGATCGATCGACTGGTGGCCTCGCCCGACGGCCGCGCGCGGCTGGCCGAAGCCGTCGAGATGGCGCTGAAAATGGGGCAAGGCAACCTGGTAGTCGCCGTCGAAAGGACGGAAGGCTCTGGCCCAGTCCGGCCGCTCGACGACGAGGACGAGGCAGACGCCGCGCCAGCAACCACCAAGCGCGTTCGCAAAGAGCCCAAGACTCGCGGCGTCCAACCCCCTGCGGACGAAACGAGCGAGGATCTCTACCTCTCGGCCCACTACGCCTGCACGCATTGCGGTATCAGCTTCGAGGCGCCAACGCCTCAGTTGTTTAGCTTCAATAGCCCGCAGGGGATGTGCCAGGGTTGCGATGGCCTAGGCGAGGTCTACACGTTCGACGCGGACTTGCTGATTCCGGACAAGGGTCGCTCGTTCAAGCAAGGCTGCATCGAGTTGATTGGTCCGTGGAAGGATCTTGGCCGCTGGCGTCGCCACATATATCAGGGCGTGGCGGAAACGCTGGAGCACAAGCTCGGGCTGGGCGAGGGAGATATTCTCGAGACCGCCTGGGAAGAACTCGATCCGGACATCGTCAAGCAATTGCTATGGGGCACGGGCGACCTGCACATCACTTACACCTGGCGACAGGGGAACGGCGGCCAGAAATACGGCGGTCGTTACGAAGGCATCGTTCCGGAGCTACTGACCAAGTACAAGAGTAGCGAAAGCGGCATGCAGCGCCGCCAACTCGAAAAATACATGCGCGTGGTCGGTTGCACCGACTGCGGCGGCGTGCGGCTGAACGCCCAAGCGCGAATGGTGACACTGCAAAGTCGCAATCCGCGATTCGCCGAGAAGCCAGAACGATCGCTTCCGGAGATCTGCTCGCTCAGCATCGCGGATGCGACTGAGTTTTTCAGCGAGTTGGAACTCGACGCCACGCGGACGCTGGTCGCCACGGAAGTCCTCAAGGAGATCCGCGGCCGGCTTGGCTTTTTGATCAACGTTGGCCTGGAATACCTAACGCTGGCCCGCACCGCGCCGACACTCTCCGGCGGAGAATCGCAGCGCATCCGGCTAGCCGGGCAGATTGGCTGCGGATTGGTGGGCGTCCTCTACATTCTGGACGAGCCTTCGATCGGCCTCCACCCGCGCGACAACGACCGATTGCTGGGGACGCTTGCCCAACTGCGCGATCTGGGCAATACCGTCGTCGTCGTCGAACACGACGAAGACACGATGCGGGCCGCCGACACCATTATTGATTTCGGCCCCGGCCCTGGCGTGCGTGGTGGTGAAGTCGTCGCCTACGGCACGGCCGATACCATCGCCGAAGCCAAGCGTAGCCTCACCGGTCAGTACCTTTCCGGCGCGACGCGGATTGAGATTCCTGCCACCCGCCGCGCGCCTGGCAAACAATGGCTGAAGATCCTCGGCGCCGCGCACAATAATCTCAAAAACGTCGACATCGAGATTCCGCTTTCGACGTTTGTCTGCGTGACCGGCGTCTCAGGCTCTGGAAAAAGCTCGCTGGTCAATGACATCCTGGTCGAAGCGCTCCGGCGCGACTTAAACGGTGGCGAAGGAACTCCCGGCGCCTTCAAAGAGATCGTTGGGCTGGACCAACTCGATAAGTTGATCGCCATCGATCAATCCCCTATTGGCCGCACCCCACGCTCGAATCCTGCGACCTACATCAAAGTCTTCGACGACATCCGCCGGCTATTCGCCATGCTCCCCGAGGCCAAGGCTCGCGGCTACAAAGAGGGGCGCTTCAGCTTCAATGTCGAAGGGGGCCGTTGCGAAGCGTGCGAAGGAAACGGATCGAACAAGTTGGAAATGGATTTCCTGGCGGACGTCTGGGTAACGTGCCCTGTCTGTCAGGGACACCGCTTTAATCGCGAGACGCTGCAAGTTCGCTTCAAAGGCAAGTCCATCGCCGAAGTTCTGGAGATGGACATCCAGCAAGCCCTTACGCACTTCGAAAATGTTCCGGCCGTGCGGCACAAGCTGCAAACGCTACACGACGTCGGTTTGGATTATCTCAAGCTGGGTCAGCCGTCTCCCACGCTCTCGGGAGGTGAGGCACAGCGTATCAAGCTCGCCCGCGAACTGGTCAAAAAGAGCACTGGCAAAACGCTCTATCTGCTGGACGAGCCGACGACTGGGCTCCATTTTGCGGACATTCACATGCTCCTCTCCGTGCTGCATGGCTTTGTCGAAGCCGGCAACACCGTGCTGGTGGTCGAGCACAATCTGGACGTGATCAAAACCGCGGACTGGGCAATTGATCTTGGTCCGGAAGGGGGCGCCGGCGGCGGTCGGATCGTTGCGGCCGGGCCGCCCGAAGTGATCGCCGCCTGCAAAGAGTCTTACACCGGTCGCTCGCTCAAGCCGGTGCTCGATCGGAACGGCGAGCCACCAAAGCACGCGCTCTACGCGCCACTGCGCCCCGCGGCCGCAGTCGCCAAGAGCATCAAGGTGCGCGGCGCCCGCCAGCACAACCTCAAAGACGTAACGGTCGAGATCCCGCGCGATTGCCTGACCGTCTGCTGCGGACCCAGCGGTAGCGGCAAAAGTTCCTTGGCGATGGATACGGTCTATGCCGAAGGGCAACGGCGTTATGTCGAAAGCTTGAGTTCCTACGCGCGGCAATTTGTCGGCCAGATGGAAAAGCCGCAGCTCGAGCATATCGAAGGGCTTTCGCCGGCGATTGCGATCGAGCAAAAGAACCTCGGCCATACGCCCCGTTCGACCGTGGGCACCGTAACTGAGATTTACGACTACCTGCGAATCTTGTTCGCCCGGCTCGGTAAGTCGTACTGTCCCGATTGCGATTTACCGATCGGCACGCAGACCGCGGACGAAATCATCGACAAAGTGATGCAGCAGCCAACCGGCACGAAGCTGTACCTGATGGCGCCGATGGAAATCGCAGTCGGCGAGCGCTACGAAACGTTGTGGGAAGAAATTCGCGCGGCCGGCTACGTGCGGATGCGCGTCGATGGCACAACGCACGAAGTCGCCACGCCGCCGGAGATTGACCGTCGCCGCAAACACGTGGTGGAAGTCATTGTCGATCGCTCGACCATCCGGCCCGATGCTCGCTCGCGCGTAGCGGACAGCATTGAGAGCGCGCTCTCGCTGGGTCGCGGCGTCTTGCACGTGGCGTTCCCCGCGGAAGACGTGCCAGAGCCACGTTGGCGGACGGAAGTCTACAGCCAGCACTTTGCCTGCGATCGTTGCGGCCGCAGTTTCGAGGCGCTGACACCTCACAGCTTCTCTTTCAATAGCATGCTGGGCTGGTGCACCGCGTGCGAAGGGCTGGGGACGCAAACGGGCGCCAATACCGCCGCGCTCTTGCGAGATCCCAAGCTGTCGCTCGGCGCCGGCGCCGTGGCGCTGTGGCCTGAGCCAGAAAACAAGCTCTTCCGAGAAATGGTCGCGGCCTTGGCGCGCCAGACAGGCGTGCCGCTCGATGTGCCGTTCGAGCAACTCACGGCGCGGCATCGACGCATCGTTCTGCACGGAGCAGGGGATGCCTGGATCGAAGTTCCGCCGTCGGGCGCTAAGGCGAACGCGGCGCCTCACTTTCGTTTTCAATACAAGGGTCTCTATCCGGCGCTCGAAGAGGCGTCGCGACTCTCGACCGCCATGCGCGGGCGGCTGGACCACCTGGTGGATGTCGTCGAATGCTCGACCTGCAGTGGCAGCAGATTGCGCGACGACGCCTCGGCCGTGCGCTTTCGCGAAGAGACGATCGACGAAGTTTGTCGCAAGCCGCTCGGTGATCTGCTCGCGCAGTTCGACGCCTGGAAGCTGACCGCGACCGAACGCAAGATCGCCGGCGAACTGGCCCGCGAAGTCCGCAATCGTCTGCAATTTCTCGTCGATGTCGGCCTGGAGTATCTGACGATCAATCGCGGCGCGCCGACCCTCTCAGGCGGCGAGGCGCAGCGGATCCGCCTGGCGAGTCAGGTGGGGAGTGGATTGACCGGCGTGCTTTACGTGCTGGACGAGCCAACCATCGGGCTCCACCCACGCGATAACAAACGGCTTTTGAGCGCTCTGTTGCGATTGCGAGATTTGGGCAACACGCTGCTGATGGTAGAACACGATAAGGAAGTGATCGCTAGCGCCGACTGCTTGTTGGACTTCGGGCCGATGGCAGGCGAGCATGGCGGACGGATTGTCGCCGAAGGAACGCCGGCGCAAGTCTCCATGCAGAAGGGCTCCGTCACAGGTCCCTATCTCTCCGGCGCCAAGGCCATCCCGATCCCAACCAATCGCCGGCTCACTCCCACCGTTGCGGATGACACTGCAGGCAAACCAGCCAAAGCGGCGCCGAAACGCAAGACAGGCAAGACGCAAAAAGGCGCCCCGGCGTCATCGATCGCCACGGATAACTACCTGCAGCCACCGGGTGGCGGTTGGCTCGAGATCATTGGCGCGCGGCACAACAATTTGCACAACGTCGACGTGCGAATTCCGTTGTGCGCTTTCACTGTCGTCACGGGCGTCAGCGGTAGCGGCAAGAGCTCGCTGGTGGAAGACGTCCTCTACAACTCGCTGGCCCGCACGCTGCACCGGGCGACAACATTCCCGGCGGCGCATGACGCCATCCGTGGCGTCGAACGGATCAACAAAGTGATTCGCGTCGATCAGCAGCCGCTGGGGAGCACGCCCACCTCGAACCCAGCCACCTACACCGGCGTGTTCGAACTCATACGCACACTCTACTCGGAACTGCCGGACGCCAAGTTGCGCGGCTACGCCCCGCGGCGTTTCAGTTTCAATGTGCCGGGCGGACGTTGCGAGAAGTGCGAAGGAAATGGCCAGTTGCGGATCGAGATGCACTTTTTGCCGGACGTCTGGGTCGAGTGCGACGAATGCCGCGGCCGCCGCTACAACCCAGAGACGTTGGCAGTGCGATTTCATGGCCACTCAATCTCCGACGTACTGGACCTTCCTTGCGGTCGCGCGGTGGAACTGTTCCGCAACATTCCCAAGATTCGCCGCGTGTTAGAAACGCTGTGCGACGTGGGCTTGGACTACTTGCGGCTCGGTCAATCGGCGCCCACGCTCTCAGGCGGTGAAGCGCAGCGCGTGAAGCTGGCCGCTGAACTTGCGCGGCCAGACACCGGACAAACGCTCTACCTGTTGGACGAGCCGACGACCGGTCTGCACTTTGACGATCTCGCCCGCCTGCTGGACGTTCTCAATCGCCTGGTCGAACTCGGCAACACCGTAGTGGTGATCGAGCACAATCTGGATGTGATCAAAACGGCGGATTGGATCATCGACATGGGCCCCGAGGCAGGCGAAGGGGGCGGATATGTCGTCGTCGCCGGCACGCCCGAACAAGTGGTCGCGCACTCCGTGGCCGCCACCGCGGCAGCCGCCGCGCGCAGCGGTAAGCGTAAGACAAAAAAAGAGACCGCGGCCGGCGCAGAATTGCATCGTTCGCACACGGGTGAGATGTTGGCGCCGGTGCTGGCGACCGATCCACATCAGGAACGCTTGCCGTTTGACTTCGACGCGGCCCACGCGCGCCGCACCGAAGATCTGGATATCGAAGAGGTGGGTAGCGACGTGCAGATGCCGTGGCAAGCCGATGGCCGTGGCTGGCACACGCGCGATCGCGTCGGCCGCAACGGCAAACCCTGCATGTGGGAAGGGGAGGCCCTGGCCCGCATCGTCGATCGGATTCAGGAACTTGGGAAATTCGCCCCGACAAATTGGAACAATCGCTCCATCGTCGAGATCACGGGCGAGAAAAAGTCCGACGGCTGGTTCATGCACGCCGTGACAGGCGACCCTTGGCTGTTGCAATTGAAGTTCCGCGTGGCGAAGAAATCATTCCAGCGGGACGAACTGATCGCCAGACTCGACCTGAAGCCACTCAACGAAATCCCAGAACTGCCGGTCTACGGCAACGATCCCCGCGTGAAGTGCAAGAACCTACGCGGCCCCTGGCAAGAAGTGCAGTTGCGAGTCCACTGGCTCAGCGAGATCGACCGTCCAGAGTTCTGGACGTTCCTCGAAGAATCCGTCAAAGCGTTCGCAAAGTTCACGAACCAGGCCAAGCAACATCCCGAAGACATCATGCCGTGGAAGGTCCTCGGCCAGAAATGGCACCTGGCGCGCAAGGGGTTCCCACCGGGCAAGCGGATTGATTGGGATGTGGAAGTCCTGGAAGATCTCTGCGAGCTGCTTTCGGAAACGGCGCCCGGCGCGCAGTTCCTCTGGAACAATCAACAAGTGGTCCACGTCTGCGCCGCCGGTGGGGGCGAACCGTGGGCGACGATTCATACCAAGCGTTTGACGGCAGTGGAGCTTTCGCTGGCCGGACCGAAAAATCGTTTTGCGCTCGGCGGGATCGCCAACCTCGGCAACTCGCGCGAGCTGCAAAGCGACCGAGCCGATAAGGACCTGGTGAAACTGAAGTTCATCGATTCGGACGAAGTCGATTCGCCGGAACTAGCCGATTTTCTGCTAGAGCACTTCACGGCAGCCACGGAAGCCGCCAGCCGCTCAAGACAGAAATCGCTGTTGTCCTAAGCAGTGCGCACGCGCCGGCGCGTGGTCAACAATGCGCACAGCGCAGCGCAGGAAGCTTACTAGCGCTGCGCCGCCCGGTAGTCTGTCACCACTTGGCGGAGCTTGTTGGCCGTGGCTTCGGCCGATACGTCGCCGTTGAGCGCCACGGCCAGAAAGAGCTTTGCCTGCGGGTCGTACGCCACGACCGACTTCAGGCCGGGCGTGCCGCCGCTGTGCCCTAGCCAGGCGATCTTCTCGCCTTCCTTGGTCGTAAACTCGGTCAGCATCACGCCGCGACCGTAGAACGTCCCCGGATCGAACATTGGAAAGAGCCGCGCGTAGGCTTGTTCGACGGTTGCCGGACGCAACAACTTTCCGGCCAACACTGCCTGCCAGAACAGCGCCATGTCGTGCGCGGACGCAGCGATGTTCCCCGCGCCATACGGCGTAGTGGGCTCGAATTTCTCATCCGGCTTACCGGCGATGTGCCCAATCGGCAAATCCTGCGGCGGCTTCCCCGGCGTAAACGCCACGGTCTGCGTCAGGCCCAGCGGCCGGATGATCCGGGCTTGCACGCTCTCGTGCAGTGGTCGTCCTTCGATTTTCTCCGCAATCAGCCCGAGCAGCACATAGCCGGTGTTCGAGTAGTACCAACGTTCGCCAGGGCAACAGACGCAGCCATGCCGAGCGGCGATCTTCAACAACTTTTCTGGTGCCTGATAGCCGCGCAGTTCCTGGAACTTCAGGTCGCTGTTGAAGCTGAAGATCCCATTGGTATGAGTCAGCAGGTGATCGATGGTGATGGCGCCGGCGTTGGGAAAATCCGGAAACCATTTGGCCAGGGGATCGTCGTAGGCCAGTTTGCCTTCCTCGATCAGTTGCATCACGACCGTGGCCGTGAACATCTTGCCGGCGCTCGCCCAATGAAAGCGCGCCTGCGCGGCAAGTGGCGTAGGTGGTGTGGCCACGGCCAGCCCGCGCGCGGTGAACCACATTCCCTGTCCCGGAATTCCGACCGCGACGGTCAGTCCCGGCGCCGACGTGTTCTTCAAAATCCAATCCGCGGCTTCGTTCAACTGCTGCTGGAGCGCAACGTCCAACTCGCCAGCCATGGACTGCTCAACGCCTACCAACATTCCTCGCGGCAACGGCGCGTGCAGCGGCGGGCCAGCATAGGGGACCGCCGTGGCGCAAACCTTCGGCTTGAAGTCGTCCGCGCCTGCGGCGACGGCGCTCATAATTACGGGCGAGATGATCGCAAGGACAACGACAAACGCTCCGCGAACCATAACGCCTCCGTGCGCTGCGTGAACTTTCCCAACCAGCCTGAAAAGATCGGCAATGGGTCCGAAATTGTACCAGCGGGGAGTTCGCCGCGTCTATTACCGCAAGGGAGACTCCGACGTTGCTCTGGGGCCTTCCCTACGCCGCGCAACTCTCACTGGTTATTTAAACCAAAATCGCTCGCCGCGGGCGAAACGGGCGAGGCCGGTCTGCGTGCTTTCGCTGAGCATGACGGGGAACAGGTTGCCGGCCTCCACCTCCAAGGCGTCCTCCAGCGGCAGATGCAGTCCGCGGATCGCCGAATTCAAATCCGCCAGCATGGCGTGACGCGGTTGCAGGCAAACCTGCCGCGCGATCTCCAGCGCCCGGGCGAGCCCCGTCCCTTGCGGAGCAATTTCCCACACCAGCCCGATCTGTTGCGCTCGCTCGGCCGTGATCCGCTCGCCGGTGATGATCAGCGGCAGCGCCGCGCCCCAGCCCAACAGTCGCGGCAAGTAAACCGTTCCGCCATCGACCAGTGGCACGCCCCAGCGACGGCAGGCGACCGAGAACGACGCCTGCGGCTCGGCGATCCGGATGTGCCCATGACAGAATAGCTCCAAGCCGCCGGCGTAGGTGTAGCCCTGTGACATGGTGATCACCGGCTTGACCTGCACCAGCCGGCTGCCACCCATCGGCCCCTCGCCGCGATCGCGCAGCTCGGCGGAGCTGGAGGTGTGCTCTCCCAACGTGGCCAGTTGATCGAGCGCGGCCAGATCCGCGCCGGAGCAAAACGATTTATCCCCGGCGCCATGCAGCACGGCAACCAGCAACCGATCTTCGCGCTGAAAACGTCGCCACGCCTCCAGGAGCAAACAGGCCGCCGCGCCGTTGACGCAGTTGTGAACGTCCGGCCGGTTGATCTGGATCTCGAACGTGTCCCCCTGCTCTCCAGGGTGGACGCGCGTAATCACCGGCGGATCGCTCGAACTACTCATGGCCTGACACTTCCGCGGAATTGCGGTTTACTTGGTGGTCCATTCGACCGGTTCCGGCTCGATGGTATCCGCAGGGCGGCCGCCGGAGTCCTTGCGACCGCTCCCCTCGAACCGGCTGATGGCGCGGACAGACATATCCGCGTCGCAAGTGATCTGGCAGCTCAGCCGTACGCCCGTCAGGCCGCGCGCCGCCAGGATGTTTTTCTCGGCCACGGTCATCTTTTCCGGCTCGCCCGAGATGAATTCCACTTTGCAGGTGGTGCAACGGGCCTTGCCACCGCAGGCGTGCAATTGATCAATGCCGGCGTCGTCCGTCAGGGCAATCACAAGGCGTTTTCCGGCTGGGACATCAAATGTGCCCGCCCCTTCGACTGTCAACTCTGGCATCTTGGATATCCTTTGAATGGGTAGGGAATGTCGCTCGCGCGATATCAGACCGATCGGCATGAATCGCGCAAGCGCTATCGGCCTGTAATTTGCCCGCCGCATTATTCCTGTTGCGATCCAACCGGGCAAGCCGTTCGCCGGTTGCATCCACCGTATTCCGCCTGAAAACTCGTCTGCGTTCACTCGCCGAAGTTTGCCCTGCCGACCGTCGCGCTGTACGCTGACGCCGCTATGGGGCCAGCAGAATCTGCCAACGCACCGCTCGACGACGCGCGCCTGACGGTTGCGGCGCGGCGGCGCGCCTTGCGACTAGGCTACGCCAACGGCGTGCTCTGGAGCATCGGCAACGGCCTGACCAGCGGCACGTTTGTGTATTACCTGGCGCAAGAGTTGGGCGCGAATGGTTTGGCCCTCTCACTGCTGCTCGCCGCGCCTTCGTTGATCGGCCTGTTGCGATTGGCCACGCCTGCCGTGGTGGGTCCGCTAGGAGGTATCAAGGCGACTTGCCTGCGAATGTCGCTGGCCAGTTATCTGCTCCTGGCGATCGGTCTACCGCTGATTGCGCTGGGCGCGGGCCTCTCCCGGCCGGCGATCCTGGCTTCTTTGATCGCGCTGGTCTCCGTGCATCAATTACTGGAATACATCGGCATGGTCGCCCTGTGGTCTTGGCTGGGGGCGCTGGCGCCGCTACGGATACGCGGAAGGTATTTTGCCCGCCGTAATATCTTGCAATTGGCGTTCTTGATTCCCACGCTGCTTCTCAGCGGAAGTTTTACCGACAACTGGAAGCGATCCCACCGCGACGATCCGCAGGCAATTCTGCTGGGCTACATCATTCCGGCGACCATCGGCGGCGGATTCTTGCTGCTGTCGCTATTGCCGCTGTGGTGGATGCCGGATGTCGCCACGGCGCCAGCCCGCGCCGGCAAGAAGCGCCGGCCCGCCGGCCTTCGCCGGGCGATACTGGCCATCCTGATGCCGCTATTGGACACGCGCTTTCGCGTGCTGGTGATCTACCGCGGCTGGTTTTCGTTTTTCAATGGGCTGACGCAGGCCGCGCAAAACGTGTTCATCTACCGCGCCCTCGGCGTGGGCGTGCTGCCGATGCAACGCATGCAGCTTGGCATGCGCGTGGGACAGATCGCGCTCAGCCCCAAAGTTGGCAGCGTGAGCGACCGGCATGGCAATCGGCCCGTGCTCCAGCTCAGCCAGGCCGTGGTGGCGATGGGCCTGCTTTTCTTCGCCATTGCCACGCCTGCCAATCCTTGGTGGATCGCCGGCGCGTACGTCTGCTGGTCCGCCTATGCCGGCATCAACATCTGCTTGAACAACCTGATGCTGAAGCTAGCGCCGGCGAAAGAAAACTCAGGCTACATCGCGCTCTTCGAAGCCACCGGCGGCCTGGCCTTCGGGCTGAGCACAATCGCCGGCGGCGTCCTGTTCGACCAACTGCAAGCGGCCGGCGTTACGCTCACGATCGGCCCCCTCACGCTCGATCACTTTGCCATCTTGTTCCTGATTGGCGCAGTGATGCGCGGCGCCGGAGTCTTCTGGCTAGCCCGCGTCAAGGAACCGGGCGCGACGCGCTGGCGGGAGCTGATTTTGCAATCTAAATCACTTCTCAACTAGATCTTTAGCACGACCTACGCCTTACCCATCCCCTTCGGGTGACCAACCGGCTTGCGGTTTGTCAAAAATCCTAGGCGGCTTACCGCCGGTGAGGTCGCTGATCTCTGCTTCCACGGTTGCCATACGGTCAGCCGTGCTGATGATTTCGAAATCGAGCGTGATTCCGTGCGAGGCGCCGGGGGCCAGCTTGGCCGTGCGGTTTTGCTGTTCTTCGTATGAGCGGACGTTGGGGTAGTTGGTACCAGGCTCCAGCCCTGTGACATAGCCGTCGCTGGCCGGTTGCTGGCATTTCCAAAGCGTGAAGCAGGGCAACTGCTGGGTGTTGTAACGCAGCACAATCCCTCGGTCGTCTGCAAGACGCAACAGGGTTGCCGTCAGGCCATCTTCGTCGGCCGCCATTTTGAAATAGTGAACGTACTCATCCAGGCCGGGCTCCGGCTCGCCGTACGTGTTCCAGCGGCCAGTGTCGGTTGCCGAATGTGGATCGCGCGGCGCCATCTCAATCACCGGGGCGACAAACCTGGCGCCAGGCGTCAGGGCCGGCACGCCAAAATTAATGTGATACAGCAGCTCAAAATCGGTCGGCTGGCTCGAAAGGTTGGTCACTTCGTCATGGATCGAAAAACCAGCGGCGCCTGAATGCACGCGCACCGTGGAAGTCAGCCGCAGCTTGCGACCGAAGAGGCGAGTTTCGTCTACAACGCCGCGCACGGCCATCTCGCCGCTATCGCCGTCCGACGTGACGTCAACCAGGTGGGCCGGCGTGTTGGCGATCTTGCCATGCAGTGAATACTTCAGACGGCCATGCTCGTCCCACTCCGGCGCTCCGTTCGATTCGAGCCCGCAGCGGCAGATGAATTCGTCAAATCCGGCCAACCAGCCAATGCCACCACCTTCGTGCAAGTTCACGTGCTTGGGATGGACCGGGCCGCGAATGGGAGAGCGCCAGCCGAGTTCGACGTCGCCATACCAGGCTTTCCAAATGCCCATGCCGCGACCAGGCAAGACGGCAACGCGCATCGGTCCGTTCGAGATCTCAATCACGTCGAGCGAGTCCCCCAGGCCGCCCCGCAGCGATCGCTTGCTGCAGCGCAAACCAAGAACGTGCGAGCCGACGGAGTCGGCCGGCCCAAGTTCGAGTGTGGGAAGATACGTGCCCCGCTCAGCGTCGACAACAGTCCAAAAGCGCATGGTCATGGTAGAAGTCTCGGAATACGGCCAATGCCAGAAGAAATGCCTGCGGCCGGGCGATCGCTCACCCGCGGCCCGCGCAAACAGGATTGTGGCCGTCCGGTGGCCTGCTAGACAAGAGGGGGCCGCCCGAAAGCATCGCCGAGTACAGCGGACTTGCCGGTAGATCATTGCAGTCCAACGCTTGTGGCCGCCGCGGCGCTGGTCTTTAATCAAAGGGCGTCCTGCCAGCTTCGATTAGGAGACACCATGACTCGCGCACCCCGTTTTTTCGACTTCACATTCCTCCGCTCTGTGCGGATGGCACTCCTGTTGTTGGCCGTATCCGCATCGACGGCATGGGGCGCCGATGTAGAAAAACTGCCACTACTGCTGGACGAAGATTTCGAAACCGGCGCGGATCGCTGGGAGCCCACGGACCCCAAGGCCTGGAAGTTGGCCCCCGGCAAGCAGGGCCAGGCGTACAGCTTGTTCCAAAAGAGCGAGTACAAGCCGCCGCATCGCAGCCCTTTGAACTTCGCGCTGGTCAAGGATCTGAGCGTGGGTGATTTTGCCTTCGAGTCCGACGTCCGCAGCACGATCAAGGACTACGACCATCGCGACATGTGCCTGTTCTTCGGCTATCAGGACCCGGCGCATTTTTACTACGTCCACTTCGGCAAAAAGACAGACGACCACGCCAATCAGATTTTCATCGTCGATGGCGCCGCGCGTAAGAAGATCTCCACCAAGACCACGCCAGGCACCCCCTGGGACGACAATTGGCGCCGAGTGCGCGTAACCCGCGACGTAGAGACGGGCGAGACGGCCGTTTATTTCGATGATCTCAAGACGCCGGTGATGACAGCGACCGATAAGACATTCGGTTGGGGACGCGTGGGCGTCGGCAGCTTTGACGACATCGGGGATTGGGACAACGTCAAGCTCTGGGGCAACCGCACAGAGGCAAAGTCTGCGAAATCCACGGCGACCAAGGCAGAATGAACCGCTCCTATGCCTGAACCGATTGTTTATCTGAACGGTCGCATCGTCAAAGCGTCGGAAGCGCGGCTTCCGTATTACGACGCAGGGCTGGTGATGGGCGCCACGCTGACGGAACTGACGCGCACGTTCTGCGGCGAGCCGTTTCGATTGACGGAACATCTCGATCGACTTGCGCAAGGGCTGGAACTTGCGCGGATCGATGCCGGCCTGACGTCCGAAGAGCTCGCCGAGATCGGCCGCGAACTGGTCGCCCACAATTCTGCGCAGGTTCCGCCCTCGGCGGATCTGGCGCTGGTCTACTTTGTGACTGCGGGCGAGCTGCCGGTGTACGCTGGCCTGCCTGGCGGCAAACTGCCAAGACGTCCGACCGTGTGCGTCCATACATTTCCGCTGCCGTTTGAATCCTGGACCGCGGCGATCACGGGCGGGCAGCATCTGGTCACGCCCGAAATTCGCCACGTGCCACCGGAATGCTACAACCCTGCGATGAAGTATCGCAGCCGGCTGCATTGGTATCTGGCGGATCAACAAGCGCGCGACGTCGATCCAGCGGCCTCGGCGCTGCTGCTCGACACTCGCGGCTTTATCACTGAAACGAGCGCCGGCAATTTCTTCCTTGTCGAGCGCGGCGCCCTGGTTTCGCCCATGCTGCGCAACATCCTGCCCGGCGTCAGTCGCCAGGTGGTGCTGGAACTGGCGGAGAAGCTGAACATCCGCACCAGCGAGCGCGATATCACGGTCAAAGAAGCGCTCGCCGCTGCCGAGGCGTTTACGACCAGCTCCTCGTATTGCATGTTGCCTGTCACGCGCCTGAATGGGCAAGCGATCTGCGACGGCAAGCCCGGCCCACTATTTAAAAAACTGCTGGCCGAGTACAGCGATCACGTCGGCCTGGATCTTCAGCAGCAGATTGTGGAAGGAGCGAAGCTGCGCGAGACGCAGTCGAGCCCGTAGCCCGCATGCGATGTTGCGAGACTGCTCGATGAAATTCGACGCCGTAATCTGTCGTTCGAGGATGGTTTTTCGATGCCCCGACTGAGCAACGATCGATCTGTGCTTACCGGTCTTGTTTGAGGTCTTCGGAAATGCGCCTGACGAATGATGAGATTACTGCGATTGCTGAATGGCGACCAATTCGGCCCGGGTTTGGTCGTGAGGATGCTCAAACGAGTATTCGTATCAAAGCCATCGTCGATCGGATCAATTTGACCCGTGATTTTAAATGCGAGATCACGCAAGACGACGGCCTGAGCAACTACTTTACGCTATTCTCACACCTGTCAATTGATTTGCCTGACTTTGAGATTTCCCGTCGTGTCGATGGGTTGTTCGCGTATCTGAGCGCTTGCGGTCCGATCGGTGTTGTCGGCCGTGGAAGCATACATGTGGGACCTTGCCATTCGGCGTTCGATCCCTTGCAGATTGAATCGATACTCATGCCAGAACAATGTCAGAACCGATTGGAAGAACTGACCGTTGAGGCGATCCATTCAATCGGTTATGAGCTTCTGTCGATCGCCGAAGTCTCAATGCCACTTCCGCTCGGCGTCAAACCTTTTGAGTACTGCTTTGGTCAGGAGCCGTGGGATCGAGTCTTCCACGCACTGTTCGGCGACACAGATTAAGGCAGCAACGCACTTCGATTGCGTACCGTACTCAATTAGAGAACCATGACGACGTTCTCCATGGTGTGTGCCATTCAGACCTTTGACGACTAATTCTGCCTCGTGTGACGGTGCCCATTGGAAGAGCACCGCATTTTGATCCGAACTCGATCATCGAATGCTCTCGCTTTCACCCGTAGTTCAATCTCGCCGGCGTGCCGCGCTCGACGGGCACGTCGAACAGTCGAGGGCGGTCGCCTGCGAACGATTCTTGGAGCCGCGCGGAAAGCTCGTCGGGATCGTTGACCCGAACGGCCTCCACTCCCAAGCTGCGGGCGAGGCCGACGAAATCAATCTCGGGATCGGCCAGGTCCATGCCAATGAACTCGCCGCGTCGCGCGGCCGGATAGCCAATCTGGTGCGCGCCGACCTTGAGAATCTGATACTGCGCGTTGTTGCAGATCACAAAGGTCACCGGCAATCGGTAATGGGCAGCCGTCCACAGACCTTGGATGCCGTACATCGCGGCGCCTTCGCCCAACATCGCCAAGACTGGTCGCTCTGGCCAGGCAAGCTTCACGCCGATCGCGCAGCCCAAGCCCCAACCCAATGCCCAGCCACGATGTCCAAAGTAGCCGGTCGTGTTCTTGAGCGCCGCCAGGCGTTCGAGATACGTGCTGGTTGTTGTGACGGCCTCTTCGACCACGGCCACATTATCCGGCAGCACACTGGCCACGCTCGACATCAACGTCAGCGGCGTCATGGGGCGCGTGGGACGCTCTGTCTCAGCGGTCTTGCGCAAGGCTTGCCGCGCCGTGTCATGCTCGGCAGACCATTTTTTACGGCGAGCCTGGCAGGCTTCTCGCTCAGCGGATGTGAGCCTGGCTTGCAGAATTTCGGTCAGTTCGGCGAGGCCCACTTTGAGATCGCCAATCAGTCCGACTTCGATCGGGTAATTCTTACCAAGCTGCCACGGATCTTGATCGATATGCACGATTCGGACGTGCTCTGGCATCGAACGCGACGGCTCAAAGTAGACGTACTGCCGCAGCAGATCCATGCCAACGACCAGCACCACGTCGTACTGCGCCAAACGATCGCGTACTTCGGGCGACCAGATGGGCATGCCGTGGGCGTACAGCGGATGATCCGCCGGAAAACCCAACCGGCCATGCGTCGTGCCAGACTCGCTCATCACCGGCGCGCCCCAGCAATCTGCCAGCGCGACCAACTCCGCGACGGCGTCGGCCTCGGTCGTGCGGCTGCCGACAAGGATCGCCGGGTTTTTCGCTTCGGAAAGAACCTTTGCCGCTTGCTGCAATGCGCCCAGCGGCGGACGGACGCGCACATCGAGCTTGGCCGCCGGCGTCAGGTCCAATTCCGCAATCTCGCTTTGCAGATCCATCGGCAGCGATAGAAAGACCGGTCCGGTTGGCGGCGTCAGCGCGGCTTGCGCAGCGCGGCGTATGGCGCTCGGTAGGTCTTCAATCCGCTGAACTTCGGCCGCCCATTTGGTCCAGGGACGAATCACCCGCACCATGTCCGACCACAGGATAGGTTCCTCGAACATCAATCGCCGATCTTGCTGCCCGGCCGTCACCAGCAGCGGCGTCCCCGCGCGGTAAGAGTTGTAAAGCATGCCCATCGCGTTGCCCAACCCGCAACTGATGTGCAGATTGATCACACCCAACGAGCGCGACGCCTGAGCGTAGCCGTCCGCCATTGCGACCACGGGGACCTCCTGCAAACCCAGCACGTAGGAGATCCGCTGCTCTTCGACCATGGCGTCGATCAGCGGCAACTCGGTAGTGCCGGGATTACCAAACAGATAGCGCACGCCCACATCGGCGAGCATATTCAACATGGCCTGCGATCCGCTGACGCGCATGGCATTCTCTGGGGCGAAAGTGCAATGAGATGGGAAGCCGGGCGAGGGGAACGAACCTAGGAGACAAACCTCGGCCCCCCGGCCGGCAATCGACCGCTCAGTGTAAGGTTTGCGCCTGCCAAAGCAAATCGCGGCCGGCCGGTCGCTCATCGTGGGCAGGATTTTAACCGGTTGCCAAAAAGGAACTCAGGCGCGGTAAGATACGGTCATGATCTTCAAGCGGCGGCCATTTCAGTTTCAACTTTCGACGTTGTTGTACGTCGTGACTGCCGTGGCCGTGCTGTTGGCCGTCGAACTAAAGACCATGAACGACGCGAAGAACCGACCGGCCGTGGGCATGGTGGTTTACTGCTCAATCGCCGGTTGGTTCTTGTTCCGCTGGTGGCGAGACGGTCCGCGCCCGTCAGCGGAGTAGCACCAGCGATCTCGCAAAAAGTTTCGCGCAACAAAAATGCCCTCGCCGGTTGCATTCCCTTTTCTGGAAAACAACGAGCGAGGGCAGTTGATTTCTATCGCGATCGATTCTTGGTCGCTATCCGAGAAGGACGCGATCATTCCTCTCTATCGATCAATCGGCCGGCGGGCTTGCGCCTGGCGAACTTGCGATTGCTGCCGGACGGGCTCTGGCTGCAGCTCGCCTCGCGGCGCAGGTGATCCGCGGTGGGCCATCTGCGAGGTCGACTCGCCTGGTTCGACAATGCGATCCGTCGTGCCGAGATACTCGACAGCCCCTTCGAACTCACGCCTGTCACCGTTCCGCGCCATCTGCGGCATAGGTGGTGCGCTGCGCGAAACCTGATGACTCATCGGTTGGCTCGCTGGCTGTGGGGCCGGACCAAATGGATTCGAATACGTACGCTGCGCAACTTGCGGCTGCGGGAAGCCACCGTACTCGACCGGCGCCGTGCGTTGGGCCATCTGCGGCGCCATGCGGCCGCCATATTGTCTTGGGTTCATGCGACGCACAAGTTGCGGCGCATATTCCTTGGGTGGCATGATCCTGCCGCCGGCCACTTGATTACCGTACGGATGCGCTTTGCCATAAACGCTCGGGGGCACTCCGTTACCGCCGGGCGAGTCTGGGCCAATCCAGTTGGCGCAGTTGTCGCACGTCTGGCAGTGTGGATTGCCGGTGCACCAGTCGCCCCAGTACCACTCGCCGCAACCACCGGGCCGACCGAAGCCGCAGCCACCGGCGCAGTCTCCACAGTCTCCACCGCCACAATCTCCGCAGTCGCCTTCGCCGCAGGAGCCGCAATCGCCACAGCCGCCGCTGCCGCAATCCCCAGTTCCGCAGCCACCGCCGCACTTATTCCAGCCCATCCAATGTGAGCGTGGGCCGCAACAGCCTGAGAAGGCCGCGATCGAACAGGCCAGGCACAAGCCTGGCAATAGGCGATTCATTTCTCGCATCCCCCCCGGAAGGCCAGAACAATACGATAGGTCTACCTTGCTGTTATCGGCGGAGCATCTGGAAGAATCGAGAAAATCAGCACTCTCTGCCAGCAGCCTGCCCTGCGGGCGATAAGCCGCGGCGTCTGGCAGCGATGGCGCCGGCAGCGCGCACACGGTCGCGGCGCGCTTGCTCATGGTTTATACTGCTCGAATCTCGGCTAGCCCGAATCTAGATACCGCGCGCCTTCGTTCGCCTGTCGCGCTTCCGCCATCCACTCCGCTCTGATCCGCCCTTGGAGGGACCGAATGTCCAATGCGCTCGCCGTCCGTTCGCTGCACCACGTTGGCCGCTTGACCAAGCATCTTGAGGCGAGCCGCGCGTTCTATCGCGAGGTGCTGGGCTTTCGTGAAATTCAGCGTCCGAACTTTAACTTCGGCGGCGCCTGGCTGTTTAACTACGGACTGCAAATCCACTTGATCGTGGATGAGTCGATCCCGGATCCCAGCGGTCCGATTCAAACGCGCGAGAGCCATCTGGCGTTCATGGTCGAAGACCTGACCGAAGTCGAACGGCGGTTGGAAAAACTAGGCGTCGCGTTCCGCAAGAACGTTGTGCCGGAGCGCAACACGCAGCAGATTTTCTTCCGCGACCCAGACGGTTATCACATTGAAGTGGGTGTCTATCCGCCCACCATCGAGATGGACGACGCTCCGCGGAAGCCGTCCTAGCGCGGACGCAAGGCATCGCGCTCGGCGGCGGTTACCAGCCGAGCGCTTCCATTAGATGGCTGCCCAGGATCAGCGCGCCGATGACCGAGGCCGCAATCGAGGCGACCAGCACCGCCGCGCCGCTGATATCGAGCGCGTCGCGAATCTGTTTGTTGAATCGCTCGTCGACCGCCACTGCCAGACGCTCAATCGCCGTGTTGAGCATCTCGATCGCCAGCACGCCGCCGATGGAGCCGATCAACAGGCACCACTCGATCAGGCACACCTGAAACACGGCCGCCGCCAGAATTACGGCGAGCGCGACGAACAGGTGAATGAAAAAGCTCCCCTCGCCGCGCACGGCGATCTTGGCCCCACGAAACGTGCAGCGAAACTTGGCGACCCAGGACGGACTGCGGCGGAACTTCTCAGGCATCAAGGGCTCTTTGATCGCAATGGATCCACCAGGCTCGGTAGGCGCACTCGTGGCGCTCAATCGGCCCAATAGTTTGGCCCAGTAGTTTGGCGTCCGGACAGGGTCCGCGTCAAATCCACGGCGCCATTAACGCGCGCCGCCTATTCCAGGCCGTGCTGGCCGGCGATGGGGATCTGGGCGCCACCAACGCGGCCCAACATCGTGCGAGGCAAGAATCGCGGTTCGACCATGAACGTGAAACCAAAGTTGTTCTTGCTGACGTCCGCGTTCACGCCCAAGCTCACCAGGAACGACTCGCCGATGCGCGTGAGCGTGAGATTCTCGCCAATATTCTTTCCGTTCAGGTTATACGACAAGCCGGCGGAAGAGACCCACTTGGGGCTCATCCGGTAACTGTACGAAGTCAGCAACACCTGGTTGTTGAAAGGGGTCAGCACGCCCGGCACCACAGGTCCGTTGAGCGAATGAAACCCGACATACAAGCTGCCGCGCGGCGGACGCGTGAGAAAACCGCCAAATGTGACGAGCTTTTGTCCGCCCTGGAAGAAGTCGAAAATGCCGTCCGACAACAGCGTGACGCGGTCGCCAACGTGCCAGCGGAAGTCGTAGTTCACTAGCCCGATCACCTGACCAAAGTTGTCCCGATTGGCTTGTGGGAAGATCGTGGCGCCCGTGTCGAACGTGATCCAATCAATAATGTGTCGAGCCGCCGGCAGTCCGCGTTTGGTCTGCCAGCGTTGCCGCATCGCCAACCGCACGCTCGTCAGGCTCTGCAATAGTTCCGGCGATGGCGTGGTCACCGCGCTCCCCAATCCACTGCGGATGGCGTAATAGCGCGGATCCCACTTGGCCGGAACCGGCACGCTCCCCGGCGGAGGCGGACTACCAAACGTATTGAATTGAAAGCGGCGATTGAACGCCTCCAGATTGTCGTCGTCAATCGGATCGTAGAGCGGCAACTGCGTGAAATCTTGGTTCGTGTCCGCGTAATTGGCGTCGGCTTCGAGCACCACCTTGTGCGCCAAACCATGCACATTGAAGAGCGTGCTTTCGTACGTGGGGTTCGTGGCCCAGAAGGGGAGGCTCGCCCGCAATCCAACCTGACCGTAGGCGCGGTTGACCGAACTGCCGGTCAGGTCTTCGTCCCAGTGCGCGAGTTGCCCCAGTCCGTATGGCACCAGGTTCACGGCGCCGGCGGTGAAGGGGAAGTCAATCTCTTGCGTTGTGAAGTATCGGCCGCCGCGAACGTTATTCTCCCACGGCAGGTAGGCGAACTTGGCTTGCTCGGTCGGGTCGGTCGGTTGGGCCGCGATGCGCATATTGGCGTAGGCCGCGCTCGAATGCTCGTACCACGTCAGCCGATCACCCAATAGCGGCTGACCGATCCAGAAGTGATCCGCGCGCGGTAGCCACTGGGTTTGCGTGAACCAGTCATTCAGGCGCACGCTACCGAGAATGCTCCACGATGTATTGTCGCGGTAGCGCTTCAACTCCAGATCGGTGTCGTAGTCCTTATTCTTATCCCATTCGTTCTCAAAGTATTGTTCCAGGAAGTTGCGATCGCTGATCCAGCCAATTTGGCCCGAGACCTGAAAACCACCGGCCAGGTATTGCCGCTGACGGCCAATCGCGCGGCCGCGCGGGTCTTTATTCGGTTCCGCCGGCAGATTGACACGGTCGCTACCCAGGATGTCGAGCCCGTGGTCGTGGATGACCCAGGCGTCGACAAACCCTCGCACCGGTCCCCGAATGCCAAAGAAGTCCTGGCCCTGCCACTTAAAGGCGGTGCCAATCGCCGGGCCGCGCTTTGAGAAGTAATCCGTGCTGATAGACCAATCCGTCCCCGGTAGGCGCTTCATGCCTAATAGTTGGTACGGATCCCACGTCACATAGTATTGCTGCCCAAAGATGCGATCGTTCTTGAGGCTGCCGCGCCGAATAAAGAAGCTGGACTCTTCCAAGTCGCTCTCAATCACCGGCCAATAAAAGACAGGCACCGCTCCGATGAACGCCAGATTGTTCCGGCTGGTCAACAACCGCTCGGACTCAATAGCCGGGCCGTTTGCCATCGGTTGCCCCGTAATGGGATCGTTGGCCGCTAGCTGCCGGTCCTGATACTCGATCGTGCCGGATTGCAGGCGGTAGCCAGGACTGGCCATTCGACTGCTGGTGACATAGGCGTGCTTGGCGATGAATCTGCCAGGTCCAGTCTGCTGGACAACGTCTGCCCGCAGCCGCATCTTGCCAGCGTACTTGGGAACCGGCGTTATGATCTCGGTATTCAGGATCACGCCGACTTGCTCGCGGACGTTGTAGTACATCCGGCTGGCGTAAATCACACGGTCGCCCTGACGGAAGACAATATTGCCTTCCATGTAGATTTCCAGCGGCACGTTCTCCGCCTGCAAAGTCGGCCCAACCAGGTTGGTCAATCCGGCGGTCCAGACGACCATGTTGTCCGCCGACAGGTCGAGCTTTCCTTGGCCAGCGACGTCGTCGACGATCATCATCACGCCGGAGCGAATGGTAATGATCGTTTCATCGCGACCGGGCGTCGGAGAAATCTCTGCCTGAAACGGCACGCGGCTACGGCCATAGAATTCCAATCGTCGCGGGCCCGCCGCGGCAGGCGTAATGGGCGCCACCACAATGCCTGGCGGCTGTTGCGAATCGACAATTACCGGCGGCGCCACGTTGGTGATCGGCGGTAGCGGCACGCTGCTTCCCACGGCCGGAGGGGGCGCCATCTCGCCTGGGCCCACTTGCGCTGGCCCAACAGGCGCGACAAACTGCGCCTGCTTCACCAATTGGTCGTTACTCTGAACGCGAAGCGCCAGCGCCCGATCGAACAGAGCAGGCTTCGTCGCAGGTTCACCACCGGGCGACGCAATCTTGTTTTGCACCGGCAGCGACGAATAGAACCGGCCGATCCAGCGGCGATCTTGCAGGCCATTCGTCGGACGTTCGCCCGGCTTCGGTCGCTCGCCTTGGCTAACGGTGACTTCTCCTTCGAGGTAGGAAATCACGCGTGTCATCCGTTTGCCAGACATCTCGTCGCGCATCACCCACACGATGGCTTCATCGCCGATCGCCGTGGTCGTCTCCTGCGAGACGACGCAGTGACCGCGGAGCCACCAGACTTCGAACTCGCCATCTTGCCAGCGATTCGCCTGATCCGCGGAGAAGTTGATCGGCGCGTCAGGATCCGGCGCGGCGAGTTCCACGTCCGCGCGCGCCACGCTCGCGATGCAAACCAACCAGACTGCCAGGCAAATGCGCGCGATCGATGTGCGCGCAAGCAGAGCGCACGCGGCGGCAAGCCGCGCGCGAGGCGATCTCGGCGGTTGATGGGCGATGGAGTTTGTCAGCGGAGCGCTATCCTTGGTCGAACTCGCGCACAGGAGCGCAGGCTCGCCAGATTTCGCGGCGATCGAACGATCGACGGAAATGAACGAAACTACTTATGAGAAGTGAACTTCGGGAATTGAAAAGAGGGCGGATTGTAGGGGAAGTGGCCCTACGCGGTCAAGGTAGTTTCGGACTATAGTCGTCCGCCGTAACTACTTGCTAGAAAGCGAGTTGCGGTCCGTCATTTTCCGGACGAGCCAGCTCGCGCCGGCCGCGGCCAGCAGTGCGATCACCGGCGCGGCCGGCGCCCGCATCCGCAGATCGGTCCAGTAAACGGCGTGCGCGGCAGTCAACGAACCCGCTAGCAACACCCCAAAGACCCAAGGGCTACGAAGCAACTGCCACCCCTGACTCGCGGCGCCCCACAGCGCCAAGATAAATTCCGCCGCGTACCAAACGCCTGTCGCGTAGCGCAGCGCGCGAGCTGACTCGCTTTCGCCTGGCAGCGCCATGGGCAGCACGCCCCACAGTCGGCTCAAGCGAAAAACAACCGCCCGACCGAACGGGGCAGGCTCGTTTTGAATGTTCCGCCACGCTTCCGCCCCTTCGCGGCGATCGGTGGCCACTTCATCCGCCGGCTCCGCCACGCGCTCGGCCGCCACGCGCTGATTGAAGTCCGCGCTGTCCCACGGTGTATCCGACGTGGCGCGAAGGTGCGCGTAGAACTCAGGGTTATTCGCCAGTAGCGCCGTGAAGCCGCCGTGTGTTGTCGTGACAATCGGGCGGCCGAATTGTAGTTGGTTCCGGATCATCCACGGAAGCAGCACCAGCGCAGCCGCCACGACGAGGCAGCCGATCGAACGAGCCCGCGCCGACCAATTCGGAAGCAGACCCAACAGCGCCACGGGCGCGATAGCCAGCCACAGCAAGAAAACCGGCCGGCAAAGGACACCCGCCGCCAAGACTGCGCCAGTGAAGAACGCCCGCAGGACGCTCGGTCGCGTGGCCAATGTGGTGAGCGCTGTCAGGCCGGCCGCCGCCAGAAACGTGGCAAGCGTCTCGGTCATCACAACGGATGATTGCCGCAGCAGAATTGGATCGAGCGCAACGAGCCCAGCGGCCAGGAATCGCCAGCGCTGCAATCCCCATTGCTTTCCCAAGGCCGCCACCAGCCACACTGTCGCCACGCCTAGTGCCACATGCAACGCGGCAATCGTCGCCAGATTGAGCTGCCCAACAAAATCGAGCGTCGCCAGTAGCAACGGATAGAGCGGGGGGCGATAGGCCGTGGGCGCCCCGCCGATTCCGTAGACTCCGCTGCGCGTGAGATTCTCTGCCAGTTCTCGATAATTATCGACATCCAGCGCCAGCGACCCACGCATCGCTACGACCGCCGCCGTGCGCGCAAGCGTAGCGCCCACCAGCAACCCAATGAGCGCGCGGCGATCCACGGGCCCGTTCTGAGACGTATCGGTTTTCGCCTGTCCTGGCATACGGTCCTGGCAATCAAGGCGCGAGTGGGCGCATTGCATTAGTATAGGAGCGCAGATTCAACTGGTTCGCCAGCAAGCTACGATCTGCCGGCGTTTGACTCCCCGGCGGCTTCCTGCTTTCATTTGACTCTGGCGATGGATTTCCGGCCGAGTGCTTTTGCTATCTCGACCACCAACTTGCACACCACGCTCAGCAGAGCGTTCTTTATCGCGAATCGTTTATGGATGAACAGTCTAAAAAGCAGGACGCCACGCCACTGGGCGTGATTCTCCCCAGCGAAGTCGAGCAGGAGGTGCTCCGCAAAGGCCGTTGGGGGCGACTGGTCGTCTGGCTGGTCGATTGGCGTTGGCCGCTGATGTCTTTGGCCATTTTGGCCGTCGCGCTCGCCTGGCGCCCGGCGCAGCAGTTGGCGTTCGACCGCTCTGTCGAGAACATGTTTGCGCCGGAAGATCCGATTCTGGCTCCCTATCACAAGTTGCAGCGCACCTTCGGCGGCAACGAAGTGGCGCTGGCGGTCTACGATGATCCCAATCTGCTTACGAACGAGGGCCTCGCCCGCCTGGAAAAGCTCACCGCGGCGCTTGAAAAAACGGAGGGAGTCGGCACGGTCTTCAGCCTCTCGCGCAGCCCACTGCTCGGCGCCAGACTGCTGATGGCGCCCGCCAAACTGCGCGAGGCGTTCATTCAACTTTGCGAAGGTTACACCGTCAGCCAAGATCGTAAAACGGCCGCCGTGGTTTGCGTTCTCAAGCCGGAACGCGATAGCAAAATCCCGCGGACCGAAACGGTCGACCGGATGCGCGCCAAGATCCAGGAGCTGGCGCCCGGCGGCCAGTTAACGGGCGAGCCTGTCATGGTCGTCGATGGCTTCCGTTATCTCGACGAAGATGGCAGACGGCTCGGCGTGGCCTCGACCTTGCTGCTGTCGTTGACCATCATCCTTTGCTTTCGCAGTATCCGCTGGGTGATAGTGCCCATGGCGATCGTCTATTCGACGTTGATCGTCACCGAGGGGTTGCTCGTCACCAGCGGCATCCGGCTGAGCATGGTCAGTTCGATGCTCTGGGCCATCGTGGCCGTGATCGGCATCGCCACTGTGGTCCACGTGGTGATCAGCTTTCGCGAACTACGCGCCGGTGGGCACTCGCCTCGGTCCGCGATGATCGCCGCCGGCGCCATGCTGGCCGCGCCGGTCTTTTGGGCCTGCATGACGGACACGGCCGGGTTCGGCTCGCTGATCGCCTCGCGCGTGGGCCCAGTCCACGACTTTGGCATCATGATGACCATTGGCGCCGTGGTCAGCCTGACGTTCATTGCCATCCTTTTGCCAGGCATCTCGCTGTTGGGACACTTTGATACCGATCCCAAACGCGCCTGGGGCGAGAGTCAGCTCACGCTCGGCCTGCACAGTCTTTCCTCGTTGATTGAACATCGGCCCAAGCTGTTAGCGTTTTTGGTGGTGCTGGTGACAGGGCCACCGCTCTTCGGGACGTACTTCTTGGAAGTCGAGAGTGACTTTACCAAGAATTTTCTCCCCAGCAGCCCGATTGTGCACGCGTACAACTTTGTCGAGACGCGGCTCGGCGGCGCCGGCGTGTGGGATATTATCATCCCCATGCCGGAAGGGAGCGATCCGGAATTCGTCGATAAAGTCCGTAAGTTCGAGCAGCGTCTGCGCGACGAAGTCTATGTCCGCAACAAAGCAACAACCGCTCCGGCCCCACCGCCAGGCCTGACCAAGGTGATGAGCGTCATTGACGCACTCGATGCGATCATGCCGGGCAAAGCACTCAACGCCAACCAGCTCGAGACGACACTGGCGCCGCTGAAGGGTCTGATGCCTATCGTGGCGCTGCTCCACGGTCGCGATCCGGCCGACGGCAATCGCGAGTTTCTGAGGATCATGCTTCGCTCGCGCGAGCGACAAGGCTCCGAGCAAAAAGAAGAACTGATCGAACAAGTCACGCGAATCAGCAACGAGGAATTCCCCGGTTCCCAATCGACCGGCTTCTTCGTGCTACTGACGCGCCTGATCGAGAGCATGCTCGGCGACCAGTGGTTGACGTTTATCCTTTCCACCAGCGGCATCTTTTTGATGATGCTGATCGCCTTCCGTAGCATCCCCATCGCATTGATCACGCTGATCCCCAACGCGCTGCCAATCATGGTTGTGATGGGCCTGCTGGGCTGGGCCGGGCTGAAAATGAACATGGGCGCCGCGATGATTGCCGCAGTGTCGATGGGCCTGGCCGTCGATTCTTCGGCGCATTACATCACCGCGTTCCGCATGTTCCGCGCGGACGGTCAATCCGTCGATCAGGCGATGCGGAGCGTGCATCAGAGCGTAGGCCGCGCCGTGGTCTTTTCGACATTGGCGCTGATCGTCGGCTTTACGGCGCTCTGCCTAAGCCAATTTGTGCCGACGATCTACTTTGGCGTGCTAGTCAGCATGACGATGATCGGCGGCATGATCGGCAACCTGGTAGTGCTACCGCTACTGCTAAAGGGGGTCATCGCCCTGGAACAATGGCGAGGCAAACCAACCACCGAACCACTGATGGCAGTCGAAGAACCGGTGGCGCCGGGGACGACCAAGTAATCTGCGCCGACGGCGTCTAATTCGTGACGTCGCAAGCGGCCCAAACTTCGCTATAAACTTCTCAACGAAAGGAAGCGATCCATGACTCTTCACCCAACCAACTGCCCCAAGTGCAACGGCGCCATGGAGCAAGGCTTTGTGATGGATAGCACGTACGGCGCCCGCGTGGTCAGCCACTGGGCGGCCGGGGCGCCCAAAAAATCCTTTTGGGCCAGCACGAAACTGCCGGAGAAAGAAATGACGCCCATCGGCACATTCCGCTGTGCGTCGTGCGGATTCCTCGAATCGTACGCACTGCCGGAATTCAAGGCGAAATAAGTCGGGAACAGTGCCGAAATCGCCAAACTTTCCCTGCCACGTTTCATCGTAAGACAACGAATGACATGGACGCCTCTGACACTCGGTGAGCTTCAGGCGATTATCTCGCTAGGTCTCAAGTCCATGGACGACTCAGTTCAAGCGGCCTGGTCCAGGATGCGGATCACGCCAGAAAAATGGCAGTGCAGTCCTTGGGGAGACGCCGGCGGTGGCTTCTGGGTCGTGGGCGAACTGGATGGCGCCGTCGTTTGGTACAACGACATCGAAGATGGGTTCAACGTCAGCCCCTGTACTGTCCGGGGCATAATCGATCAGTACGCTTGCAACCAGAGAAGCTTTCAGGACTTTCTGTTAACGCTGCCTGCCGCTAAACAGGCTGAAGCCGAGTGGACCGAGGACTCATTACCGCCCGAGATTCAGAGTGGTGGCAAGATCGCGAGGCAGCAGACTACGTATTGGGATCTTAGAACTCCTGGTGGCGACATCTGGCGAGCGCATTTCAAATCCAAGATGGAGTCGAGGTACGTTCACCCAACGTTCTCAAAGGCTGTTCTCGCTCAACAGCACCCTGTCTTGAACCAGTACGCTGAGCCCTGGAAGGAACTCTATTTCAAGGGTCAGATCGACGATCCCGATCGTGTCATGCAAATTCTTGCCACGCGTATTCTAGAGGCGACTACCGGTTGGCGCGCCGTGGACGAGTACCTGGAACACGCCAATCTGAGCATCGGATACGGCTTATTGATGCGGGCGCCGAGCTCACTCGTTACTGTCGCAAGTCATGCGCTCAACGAACACGGGATCGCGACATCCATCCTGGAATACGCTCGAAAATCCGTTGATCCTCGCGTGCTCGTTTTGGGCGACAGTTTTGTCGTTGCGCAAACATTTCGATTCGAGCGAATGAGTAATGGCCCGCTGTTTTCGGATCGCTGATCTCTGACCTTAGTGCTTGGACCGCAGCAAGCGTCCGAAGCGTTCCTTGCCGAACTCCGGCGCGAATTTGCCTTCGTCGAATACCGTGCGGCCGCCAACCAGAACATTCTTCACGACGCCGTCGGTCCTTTTGACCATGCGCATCGCGCCGATCCGTTCGTCAGTGTACTCGATAGGCTCGCCCAGGCCGGCGCGGAGCTTTTCCGGATTGATCACGACAACGTCGGCCCAGTCGCCCGGTCGGATCGAGCCCGTCTCCAGCCCCATCCAGTCGGCGGTTTCCTTCGTCAGTTTGTGAATGGCGTGCTCGACCGTCATCACGTGCGGATTGCGTAGCACCTGATGCAGCATTTGCAGGCCACCATCCTGAAACGCCATGTTTCGATTGTGGGCGCCGGAGTCGTTAAAGCCTGGCATGGCCGTGTCGTGGGCGAACAAATATTGCCGCTGCGCGTCGCGATCGTTGGTGACCACGGTGCGCCAACGGATGGCGTCGTCATGCTCGGCGATCAGATCCAAAAAGTATTCCAGTGGCTCCGCGCCTGCCGCGTCGGCCAGTTGCTTGAACGACTTGCCGGCGCTCTCCGGCAGAGGACTGGACACAATGAACATATCGTCCAGATCGCGATGAAAGATCCGCGCGCCGTTGGTCTCCCAATCCTTGCGAAACGCGGCGCGATACTTCGGATCGCGAAACATCTGATGTCGCTCGAGCGGAGTGGCCGTGATGGCGTCGACGCCGGTCCGAAACTCCTCGAACAGCGGCGTATGAACGCCGTCGCAATAATTCAGAAACGGCTCAGCCAGCGTCTGCCAACGAATATTCGCGCGGAACACGCGGTTGAACACCGACGCGCCCAGCGTCGCGATCTTATAGACGCTGCGATTGGTCTTTACATCCATCGCGGCCACGATCGTCGTCCGTAGCGGCTTGCGAAAGACACCGCTGGAGAGCATCGCCAGCACGGCCACGGTACTCTTGGTCAGCGCGTTGGGTGTCGCCTGCAACACGCGTCCCCATTTGCGCACCACGTTCGCCAGACTGCGATACTCGCCCGAGGCGGCGTGTTGCGACGGAACAGAAATCCCTTTGAATCGCTCGCCATCCAACCGATGCCAAGGGAGCATATCGATCGAAAGCCCCAGGTATCCGGCCTGCATGGCGTCGTCGACAATACCTTGCATCTTGCGGATCTCGGCAGCGTCCGGCTTTTGCACGGTCAGACTTCGTTCCATGCCCATCACATGCGCGCGGATGCTGGAATGGCCAACAAAGCTGGAGACATTTGGTCCCAGCGCCAGTTTGTCGAGATGCTCGTAATACTCGCGCACGTCGCGCCAGGCGATTTCTTCGCCAAGCCATTTCGAAAGCAGATCGCGCGGCAAACTCTCCACGCGGCAAAATAGATCGAGCAAGTCTTTCTTCGAGCCCAGCGCCGTGGAAAGCGAGCAATTGCCCATCACGACACTGGTGACGCCATGCCGGACCGATTCTTCCAAGCCGGGCAGGGCTTCGATCTCGGCGTCGTAATGCGTGTGGATATCGATCATGCCAGGCATAATCCAGCCGCCTTCGGCGTCGATCACGCGCGTAGCGTCGTGCGGTAGCGCCGGGCCGGACGCCAGAACTTTATGATTGCGAATGGCCAGGTCGCCACGCACCGGCGCAGCGCCAGTTCCGTCATAGATCTGACCGTTACGAATCAAAACGTCACATGCCGGCGCGTCGGGCTTGGCAATCTCACGAATCATCACAACACCCTTTTCGATTCTCAGACCGCAATAACAATGGGCGACCCCAGCCACGACGCTTGCAATTCGAAATACACGTAGTGGAGGATCGCAACAATCTTACCAAACGACGACGGCCTCTGCCGCCGACCGACCGATCAGGGATCGAATCAGCGGCGGTCGATGGGATGCGCGCAGACAGATCAACGGCGAGATGTCGCCGCGGGGCGGCCCAAGATGGTGGCGAGCGCAGCCATGGCGATCACCAAAACCGCCGCCGCCACGGTGCTCGCGTTGACCGCTTCCTCCAGAAACAGAGCCGACCACCCCAGCGTTAGCACCGGCTGAATCAACTGCAATTGCCCAATTCGGGCGACGCCGCCACGGGCCAGCGCCGCATACCAGGCGAAGAACGCCCCAAACATGCTCACCAGCGAGACGTACGCCAGGCCGCACCACGCTAGCGCGCTTGCGCGCAGGGCATCCGCCGGCAGATTCAACACCACGGGCACGGCAAGCACGGGCGACGACAGTACGAGCGCCCAGCAGATCACCCGCCATCCGCCAATCTCGCGCGAGAGTCGTCCCCCCTCGGCATAACCGAGTCCTCCTAGGGTTATGGCCGCCAACAGCAGCGCGTCGGCCGGTTGCGGCGCGCCAGCGCCTTCGACCGCGGCAAAGATCAAAACGGCCACCACGCCGCCGGCGCAACCTAGCCAGAAGATTTTTGGAGGTCGCTCGTGCGAGCGCAACACCGCCATCACGGCCGTCGCGGCAGGCATCAAGCCTACCAGCACGGCGGCGTGCGAGGCTGGCAAACGCCGCATCGCCAAAGACGTGCAGATCGGAAATCCGACAATCACGCCGAGCGAGACGATGGCCAGCCCAGACCAATAGCGGCGCGCCGGCAACCGTTCGCGGCGCACCAACAAGATGACGGCCGCCAGCACGGCCGCGATCAGCGCGCGCCCCAGCCCTACCGTGGTCGCGCCAAATTCTGGGACCGCGGCGCGCGTGGCGGGTAGCGTCAGGCTGAAGCAGGTCACGGCAAACAGGCCGAGCGCAACGCCACCGCTCAACTGGGGCAATGAACCGGGGGCGCTATCCGTTGCAGGGTCCGCCTCCGCTTCAATCGGTTGAGCCACGTCGGCCCTTTGCGGACAATCGAGTCCAACCGATCACGGTCATTCCGCACAGCAACAGGACGATGCTCGAAGGTTCCGGCACAGCAGAATCAATCCGGAAGTTGGCGTGTCCTTCATTCGGATTCTGAGGATCCAAGCTCTTGTACGTGCCGACTTCGCCAATTCCGATCCCGACAAAGGCGCTGCCCACTGTGCCCAGCGCGCTCGGCAACTCCAGTCCGTTACTCCCCCAACCGATGTCAGGTCCGCCGGCGGATGTGACTACCAGATAGTACGTGCCGGCGCCCAACCCCAGACCAAGACTATCGAACGTCACCGGCGCGTGCCCGCCGTTCATGTCTCCGCTCGGAAAATTTCCAAAGCGGGTCAAAAGCACATTGGCGTCCGTGGCCGCTTCGCCGATTCCGTCCATGACTTGAAGCATGAACTCAGCTTGCGGCTCGTCGTTCCCATTGCCATTCAGGTAGAGCGTAATGCTGTCGGCAACCACTGCGCCGTTCAAAGAAAACTCTTGGCCGATGACCAAATTGATATCCCGCACAAAGCTGAAACCGACGCCAAAGCCGCCGTTTCCTTCGGTCTCGGTCCCGACGATCAACTCCGCGCGCGCCGTCGACGCACACGCAACCATCAACAGCACGATAAACATCTTCAGAGCGGAACGAGGCATGAGTGGCAAATCCTTTGGGTGGTTTTACAAACGGGTGGAACGAATGAAATAAGTCAGAGAGAGCGCCGCCGGCCGAATTAGGTTCAGGACTTCGCTTTCACAAGCATGCCGCCGATCGTGGATCGGAAATCGTGCGAGTCCCCCAAGCATTGCGACCGGACGCAAACAAAGCGCGGACGCCGCAAAACAGGGAACGCGGAGACAGAACGGAACACGTCACACGTGGGTGATGAGTTCACGCCTTGCCAGACTGGCCTGGCCAGTTAGCGAGACGGAGCCGATTCGAGCGGGCTCACGAGCGTTTCCTTTGTAGGCGGCGACGCAATAACGTCGAACGCCAGGTGGTCAGGAGGAGCGAGGCCAAGACGAAGTCGCCGGTCCGCAAACCCTCCAAAGTTGCTGGAGTTTAGGATTGAACGCCGGAAACCGTCAACCCAAAGGACCGTCTTTCCCGTGGCGGACTGGGTCCACCAAATCGCTAGCGAGCAGGGCAGGGGCGACTCACGCTCGACAACCGGAAAGCGCGCCGTTTATTGATGCCGAGGCGACGATCAGGCCGAGGGCTCGCGTCATTCGCCCGCGTTTTCGGGGCTTCCGATGGTCGCCCCTCGCTCATTCATTGCCCAGGACACAATGGACCCTTCTCAGGAGCTTCCAAGCAGTTTCAGCTTGCATTTAAACAAACGTTTGAATACTATTAAGTCAAGCGCTTGTTTTATCGATGGATTGGATAGTGAAACCTCCTGTTTTCGCGCCCACAAGAATCCAACAGGACGGATCGCAAGCACAATGCGAGGCGGATCTTATGGAAATCGACGACACAAAAAATCGCGTGCTGGAGGCGGCCGGACGGGTCTTTGCCGACAAGGGCTTTGAAGCCGCCACGGTCCGCTCCATCTGCGAACTGGCCGACGCCAATATCGCGGCGGTCAATTACTACTTCAAAGACAAAAAGAGCCTCTATCTGGCCGCCGTGATCGAGGCCCAATGCGCCCGAGAAGGCGCGGTGCCCATGCCCCAGTGGCCCGCTGGCACGCCGGCGGCGGATCGACTCCGCGGCTTTATCCACACCTTCTTGCGACGCCTGTTGGAAGAGGAGCGGCCAGCCTGGCATCGGCAGTTGATGCTCCGCGAAATGGCCAATCCCACCGAAGCGTGTGGACAGGTCGTGGAAGACTACATCCGGCCGATGGCCATGATCCTGAAAGGGATCCTGACAGAGATGATGCCAGCCGGCGCCAGTGAAGAAGAAGTCTTCATGGTCGGCTTCAGCATCGTCTCTCAGTGCTTGTTCTATGAACTGAACGAACCGATCGCGTCTCGGCTGATGGGCGAAGCGGCGTATCGGCAATTGTCGATTGATCGGCTAACGGACCACATCGCGCGGTTTTCGCTGGCGTCGCTCGGTTGTGCCACTCCCTTTGCCAAACCGGAAAGCGGCGCCTCGATTGGCGTTCATTAACGTGGCGTCGATTTGCGCAAAACGTACGTGGAGTTTGCTCGCATGAACTGGGTTGCCTGGCAGATGCTGACCGGAGATCGCGCCAAATACTGGGGCACGATCTTTGGCATTGCCTTTGGCACGCTGCTGATTTCACAGCAGACGGCGCTGTTCATGGGCTTGATGCGCCGCACCGCCAGTCAGATTGACGGCGTCCGAGAAGCCACGATTTGGGTAATGGATCCCGAAGTACAGAACACGGACGAGATCCTGCCCCTTTCAGAAACGGACGTCTACCGCGTCCGTGGCGTTCCGGGCGTCTCCTGGGCCGTGCGCTATTACAAAGGCCTGGCACGCGCCAAGGTGTCCGACGGTCGATTTCGCCAGGTAATGCTCATGGGCTTGGACGAGACGACGATGGTCGGCGCCCCGGTCGAAATGCTGCAAGGGACGCTCGCGGACCTGGCACGCCCCGATGGCGTGATCGTCGACAAGGCCGGGTTTGAATATCTGTGGCCGGGAGTCGAACTGCGTCTCGGCGATGAACTGGAGATGAACGATCGCCGCGCAGTGATCGTTGGCATCTGCAAGGCAGGCGCGCCATTTCAGACGTTTCCGCTGGTGTTCACTCGTTACACCCGGGCGCTGGAGTTTGCGCCGCCGGAGCGCAATCGGCTGTCGTTTGTGCTTGCGCATCCAGAAGCTGGCAAGAACGTGGCCGACGTCTGCGCGGCAATCAGCAAGCAAACTCACTTGCTGGCTCTGTCTCGCAACCAGTTTTTCTGGCGAACGATAGGCTACTACATGCGCTCGACCGGCATTCCGGTCAACTTTGGAATTACGATCGCGCTGGGATTCATCGTCGGCACGGCGATCGCCGGTCAGACGTTTTATCTCTTCACGCTGGAGAACCTTCGACAGTTCGGCGCGCTGAAAGCCATGGGGCTGGGCAATGGACGGCTCGTGCTGATGATCCTGCTGCAAGCGGCGATCGTCGGTAGCGTGGGATTCGGCCTGGGTATGGGCGTTACCGCTCTCTTCTTCGAAGCCACGAAAAACGTCACGCACCTGGCCGGATTCTATCTTCCCTGGCAGGTGGTGTTGGGGAGCGCGGCCGCTGTAACCATGATCGTAGTGCTGGCCAGCCTGGTCAGTATTCGCCGGGTATTGGTGCTGGAACCGGCCATTGTTTTCAGGGGCGCATGATGATTTCCACTCCCCACAATCTGCTCGACTCCGCGCCGCGCTCGACCAGCGTCGCCGTCCATTGCCAAAAAGTCGTCAAGGATTTTGGCGATGGGGATACGCGTGTTCGCGTACTACACGATGTCGAGGTCGAAGTGCCGGCCGGCGAAATGTCGCTGTTGGTCGGTCCGAGCGGTTGCGGCAAAACGACATTGATCTCCATCATCGCCGGGCTGTTGGAGCCAACGGCGGGAGACGTCACGCTGTTCGGCACGCCACGTTCGAGCCTCTCCTCGCGGCAACTCATCGCCTACCGGGCGGTGAATATCGGCTTTGTTTTCCAACAATACAACTTGCTCCCTGCGCTAACGGCCACGGCCAACGTCGCTATTCCGCTGCTGATAGGGCGGATGAATCGCGAGCAGGCGTTTGCCAAGGCGCGCGATCTGTTAACGCAGGTGGGCATGGCCGATCGCGCAAATGCGTTTCCGGCCCAGCTTTCCGGCGGGCAACAACAACGAGTGGCGATCGCCCGCGCGCTGGTCCACGAACCAAGGCTACTAGTCTGCGATGAGCCGACCGCCGCGCTCGACGCCCATTCTGGCCAGACCGTGATGGAACTATTGCGGCGCGTGGCGGTGCAGCCGGATCGAGCCGTGATTGTCGTCACGCACGACAACCGCGTGTTTCGCTTTGGCGATCGCATTATCGAAATGGATGACGGGCGCGTTCAAAGCGTGCGGCAGGGAGACGCTATCGCGACCCACGAAGATACGATTGCAATCGCTAGCCGCGTGATCGCGGCGACTGCCAAGGACGAGGCGGCCGAGCTAGATCCGTTCGACCTTCAATAACCGTGATCGAGGTGTGCGATGATTCGCCGATGGGGTTTACCGGTTTTTGCCGGCGCGTGCGTCTGCTTCATGTCGTACCACATGCTGCGGACACATCAGGAGTTGCCCGATCTGGAACCCATTGTTACGCCCGCCCGCGCGCCCTACGCGCACGTCGTCGCGGCGTCAGGTTTAGTCGAACCGCTCAGCGAGAGCATCTCGGTCGGTTCGCCCCTGCCGGGCGTGGTGGAAGAAGTTTCGATCAGCGAAGGGCAGCGTGTCGCCGCCGGCGATTTGCTCTTCCGGCTTGACGATCGAGAATTGCAAGCGCAACTAGCCGTGCGAAACGCGGACCTGGACCAAGCGCGGTCGAACTTGGCCCGTGTCGAAAGTCGTCCGCGCCCGGAAGAGATTCCACCCAGCGCCGCCAAAGTGCGCAGGGCCGAGGCGCAGCTCACGGCCGAGACAGACATGTATACGCGTCGGGAAAAACTCAGCCCCAGCCGGACGATCTCCGAGCAAGAATTGATTTCCGCCCGCCAGAGCGTGGCCATGGCCAAAGAGGCTTTGACCGAGGCGCAAGCCGCGCACGATCTGCTGCTGGCCGGATCGTGGGAGCCAGAGAAACAAATCGCCCGCGCCGAGGTCAAACGGGCCGAGATGCTGGTCGAACAAACACGCACGGATCTGGCGCGGTTGGAAGTTCGGGCGCCAATCGCCGGCGACATCCTGAAGTCTGACGTCCGACGTGGCGAATATGTTGGCGCCGCGTCAGGGCAGTCGCTCGTCGTCATTGGCGACCTGAACCACATGCGAGTACGGGTGACGATCGACGAACAAGACCTCCCCCGTTTTCGGCCCGGCCGCGCGGGGCGTGGCTTTGTCCGCGGTGACGCCGAGACGCCGCTGGAACTCACATTCGTCCGCGTGGAACCCTTCGTGCAACCCAAGCGTTCGCTGAACGGTAACGCGTCCGAAAAGGTCGACACCCGCGTGCTGGAAGTCCTGTACGCGTTGCCACCTGGCGCCCAGCGCGTCTACGTCGGCCAGCAACTGGACGTCTTCATCGAAGCAGACACTTCGATCGAAGGGACAACCGTCGTGCGCCAGTTGACGCAGAATTAAAACGGACGGAAAAAAGGGGAGAGGACATAACGCTAATCTTCGCTAATCGACGCTAATAAGAAACGATTGGTGCTGACGAGCGTGCTGTAACCGGAACCGCAGTGGAGGCGATCTGTTCTGTCCGATCATCGGCCGGGCGAAAGAGAATTCGATCCTGCGCGAATCGCCCCCGCTTTCTCCATTAGTGATGATTAGCGTAGATTAGCGTTCCGTAATCCGAATTCGTTTATGTCGCAGGCGCCATTCCCGACGCCGCCCCGTTCCAATTGAATTTGCAACCCAAGAGCAGCCCATGAGCGGTGAATCCAAAGTTGCCATCATCACCGGCGCCTCGCAAGGGATTGGCGCCTCTCTCGTTCAAGCGTACCGAGCGCGAGGGTATCGCGTAGTCGCCAACTCGCGGAGCATCACGGCCGACGCCGCAGGCGGAGACGAAGAGATTGCGACGGTGGCGGGGGACATCGCTCGTCCAGATACGGTAGACCGCATTCTCGCCACAGCGATGGACCGCTTCGGTCGCGTTGACACGCTCGTCAACAATGCCGGAATCTTTATCTCGAAGCCCTTTACCGATTTCACGTCCGAAGATTTTACGAAGATGGTTTCCGTCAACGTCGCCGGGTTCTTCTATATTTCGCAAAAGGCCATCGAGCAGATGGTCCGGCAAGGCGCCGGGCACATCGTCAACCTCACGACAAGCATGGCGGATCAGCCGGACAAAGCCGTGCCGGCCGTGCTCACAGCGCTGACCAAGGGCGGGCTCAACGCCGCCACGCGATCGTTGGCCACCGAGTACGCTGACCGCAACATCCGCGTGAACGCCGTGGCGCCGGGCGTGATCCAAACGCCCATGCACTCGCCTGCCGAGCACGACTTCCTGGCCAGGCTGCACCCCATGGGGCGTATGGGCATGATCCAGGAAATTGTTGACGCCGTGCTCTACCTAGAGACGGCCGCATTCGTGACCGGCGAGATTCTCTACGTCGATGGCGGCCAACACGCCGGCCGATAATCCCACAGAAAGCGTTCCATGGCTTACAGCCCATCGCTCGCCGCTCGCGTGAGATCCATTCTTGTGAGGCGTCATGGTTTCGCCGAAAAAAGAATGTTCGGCGGCCTCTGTTTTCTGCTGCACGGCAAAATCTGCGTCGGCGTGTGGAAAGACTCACTGCTGGTGCGGGTCGGCGTGGACCAGGCGCCGCAAACGCTCGAAAAGCCATTCACCCAACAGATGACCACCGGCGGCAAACCGATGCGCGGCTGGATCCTGGTGGAGCCGGACGGCGTCGATAGCGACACTCAGCTGCAAGGCTGGATCGATACCGCAATTGAGATCGTGCAATCGCTGCCGGAAAAATAGATGCTGGCGGCGGATCGGTCCCTCAGCTCGCTCCATCCGCACTCGACTGACTCTGCAAATGGGCGACCGCTTGCTTTAGTAAAACCTCGGCGCTGCCGCCACGGACCGACGTGATGGCCGTGGGGGCGCCTGCGCCGTACCCTTTGAGCGGATTGTGCCAGAGGATCTCGCCCGTCAGTGGATCGAGGCTATACATGTAGCCGTTTGTGGAAGCAATCAGCCGGTCGCCATCCAACAACAGCGTCACATAGCCTGATTTGAGCTTGTCATTCGACCAGATGATCTCGCCCGTATCCCGGTCGAGCGCCAAAACATATCCATTCAGTCCGACAAAGATTAGTTGGTCGATTTGCATTGGGTTACTCCCGCGGGATGACTCCGGCCGCAATGAATTCCGTCCCAGGCGAGTTCGGAGATCGTTCGCTACTCGCTCGCTCCGCTGTCGTTCTTCACTCCGCCAATCCTTCTTAGCAACTGAGCGTGCAGGTCGGCGGCCCAGAACTCTTCCAGGCTTTCCAGTCGTTCGGTAATATCGCGACGGGCTTTGATCCGGGCAACATCGTGCATTTGCGCGCACGGCGTGGCGTCGATGCCGTGACTTTGCAACAAACCTATCTGCCGGCGCGATTGATCTTCGGCAAACGTCAACCATTGGGCCAACGTCCGCTCGCCACTCATCTTGACCACTGTGCCAGAATCATCAAGTTCGACGTTCAAAGCGTAATACTTGGCGATCAAGCCGGCGGCGCGGGTATGCGTGTACATGCTCGAGGCGAGGAGCGCATAGCCATAAGCGTCGCCATCTTCAAAGTACGTCTGTAAGTTTGGATAGACGTTTTCCTTGAATGACTGGAGCATGGCGTAATTCTTATCCTTGCCCATCAGCTCAAGCCGGTACTCGGCCGCCGTCATTTGTTTGCCCTTGGCGTTTTCATCAACGATCAGCGCGTCGAAGACGGCAGTGTTGGCGTCCGCGGCGTGATTCAAGTAGCGGCTGGCGTCTCGCCAAGGCGCATCCTTAGGAATTCGGTTGCCGGACAGATTGTCCGCCATATCGAGATAGTCGTTCGCTAACTTCAGATCTAGCCAGGCCAGAATCTGGTTTTCGGCCGCGTCCCCCGCCAGATCGGAGGCTTCCTCGGATTCCCGATTCGGCAGGTTGTCTAACACGTTCTTCGCTAATTGTTGGAGCGATACGGCCTCCAGAAACGAGTCGTACGCCAGCAGGCTCATCGAAAGTTGGTCGATAGTCCTTGGCGGCTCTTCGCGCATCCGGCGGGCCGTCCGGGAGACATCCTCCTGAAGCCAGTCGTTATTGCGCAACCGCGCGACCATGCCGCCGTAGCCGCTGGCGGCGTAGGCCTGGCGGCAGCGGCCCGCTTCCAGCGCTAGGTAGCCATAGGCCGCCGCGCGGACGTTGTCCCACATCGCGGCGGAAAACTCGCCCTCTTTGTTCAGCACTTCTGACTGCGCATGGAGCTCGAGCCCCTTCTTGTAGAGATCGATAATGTCCTGTGAGAGCTTCGCGGTGCCCGGCATCTTGCTGTAAGAACTAAGCGCATCCGCGTACCGATTGTGCCAAACCACGATCTTCTTCTTCGCGATCGCTTCGGCCTGCAGAGCCACCTGCGGGCTATTAGACGCTGGTAGCCGCGCCAAGCGTGCGCCGGTCGCCAATTCATACGCCTGATACAAATCGAAGACGGGTTGAATCTTCACGCCTAGAGTGGCGCCAAATTCCACCAGGTCAACCTGTTCGCCTGTGTTCATGTTGACGCCAAAACGGATTCCACCGGGGATCATCATCAGCTTGATTCCCTTGGCCGCGGCGCCTTCGATCTTGTGTGGAATGCCACCGACAGGCCCGATCGAGCCATCCGGATTGATCGCGCCGGTCATCGCCACGTCCGTCTTGAACGTGTCGCCACGCGCGGCGGCAATCACGCCGATGGTCATCAGCGCGCCGGCGCTCGGACCGTCGACGCGACCTTCGTATTCGAACGAGACTCGCGTCCCTTCGGGATCGATTTCCGCGAGCAGAGTTCCGGTCACGGCCGCCATCCAACCGGCCGAGCGCCACATGGCGCCGGAGCCGCCCACTTCGCTCTCGAAGAAGCCGACGCGCATCCCCTCGCCCGTCGTGGGAGTAAATGTCACGCGGACCGGCGAGCAACTGCCGCGGATCTTTCCGGGCGATCCACCAAAGGCCACCGCGTTGACCGTCACAGTACGCGGCGCCGCAGGAACGGGCGCGGCCGACTCCACAGGCGCAGCCGACGTCGCGGGATCGGCCGGCGCAGGTTCCGTAGCAGGAGCGGGATCAGGAGAAGCGGGGCTGGCCGGCGGCACATCGTCCGCTGACGCCACATGCGCGAAAATCGGAAACGCCAAAGCCAAAGCGACAAGCGGCCAAACTGTAATACGCCCGGCGCGGACACACGAAGTCATGGTGATCTCGCTGTTATTTGGTGCGTACCCACGGGCACTGCCCCCTCCCATTGGTTACAGCAATTCTACCACCGCCATGGGGAGGGTGGTAACAGATCGCCGCCCGGGGCGTAGCGGCCCTACCCAGCCATATTTCTAGGGTCGAAGGGGATGAAACGCCGTTTCGCTGGCCATTTCCGTACGGCAACTGGGCGTCGCGCCGCCTCCTAGATAGAACGTCGCCGTCGTGTTAAACTCGTGGGATTTTACACGCCGCGTCCGGGCTGATACCCGGCTGTCGGCGGCGGTCTCATTGCGCGCAGTGCGCAAAAACGGGCCCGTCTTTGAAAACTTGGGCGAGCAAAGGAACCTCCAGAGTGCCGCGGCGCAACGACATTCAGAAGATTCTATTGATTGGTTCCGGCCCGATCATCATCGGTCAGGCCTGCGAGTTCGATTATTCCGGAACCCAAGCCTGCAAGGCTCTCCGCGAGGAGGGCTACGAGGTGGTGCTGGTTAATTCGAACCCGGCCACGATCATGACCGATCCGGGCACGGCGGACCGCACCTACATTGAACCGCTCACCTGGGAAATCGTCGCCAAGATCATCGAGGTCGAGAGGCCAGACGCCATTCTCCCCACGCTCGGCGGCCAGACCGGTCTGAACCTGGCGATGGATCTGCACCGGCACGGCGTGCTGGAGCGGTTTGGCGTCGAGATGATCGGCGCACGCCCAGACGTGATCGACAAGGCAGAAAACCGTCGCCGCTTTTCCGAGGCGATGGGCGCCATCGGCCTGGGTGTCTGCCGTGGTGAAACCGTGGGCACGCTGGAAGACGCGCGCCGCGTAATGCAGCAGGTCGGTCTGCCATGCATTGTCCGCCCCAGTTTTACGATGGGTGGCAGCGGATCGGCCATCGCGTACAACCGCGACGAGTTCGACAATCTGATCACGCATGGACTCGATCTCTCGCCCATCCACGAGGTACTGGTCGAAGAATCTATCATCGGCTGGAAAGAGTACGAGATGGAGGTGATGCGCGACGTTGATGACAACGTGGTGATCATCTGCTCGATCGAGAATTTTGACCCAATGGGCGTCCATACGGGCGACTCGATCACCGTGGCGCCGGCGCAAACGCTGAGCGACAAGGAATATCAACGGATGCGCGACGCGTCGCTGGCGGTGATCCGCGAGATTGGCGTTGAAACCGGTGGTTCGAACATTCAGTTTGCCATCGAGCCGGGCACGGGCCGGATGATCGTCATCGAGATGAATCCTCGCGTCAGCCGTTCGAGCGCGCTGGCGTCCAAGGCCACCGGATTCCCCATCGCCAAGATCGCGGCCAAGCTAGCCGTCGGTTACCGCCTGCACGAATTGCCGAATGACATCACCCGCGAAACCACGGCCTGCTTTGAGCCAACGATTGACTACGTAGTGACCAAGATCCCACGTTTTGCCTTCGAGAAATTTCCCGAGGCGGATCCGACGCTCAACACGCAGATGAAAAGCGTCGGCGAGACGATGGCGATCGGCCGCACGTTCAAGGAGTCTTTCCAAAAGGCGCTGCGCGGCCTGGAAGTCGGCAGCTTTGGCTTTGGTTGCGATGGCAAAGACCTGTGGGGAACTCCGCAGCAGCCTTCAATCGACGACATTCGCGCCAAGCTAGCCACGCCCAACGCGGAGCGCGTCTGGTACCTGCGCTACGCGATCAAGAGCGGCATGACTCTCAACGACATCCACAGTCTCACCGGCATTGACCCCTGGTTTCTGGACAACCTGCTGGAAATTGTCGAACTGGAAGAAGAACTGCGCGGGATCGGCTCGCTTGAGGCCGTTAGCACGCCCCTCTTGCGACGCGTCAAGCAGGCTGGTTTCGCCGATCGGCAGTTGGCCACCATCTTTGATTGCAGCGAAGGCGTGGTCCGCGCGGACCGCAAAGCACGCGGCATCGTGGCCACGTTCAAGGCCGTGGATACCTGCGCCGCCGAGTTCGAGGCCTACACCCCGTATTACTACTCGACGTACGAAGACGAAGACGAAACGCCCCCTAAGCGTCGCGGCGTCAAGCGGATCATGGTGCTGGGCGGCGGGCCCAACCGCATCGGCCAGGGGATTGAGTTCGACTATTGCTGTTGCCATGCCAGCTTTGCGCTGCGCGAGCTAGGCATTGAGTCGATCATGGTCAACTCCAACCCTGAAACGGTCAGCACAGACTATGACACCAGCGACCTCCTCTTCTTCGAGCCGCTAACGACGGAAGACGTGCTGAATATTTGCGACCGCGTGCAGCCAGACGGCGTGATCGTGCAGTTTGGCGGGCAGACACCGCTGAATCTGGCGCGGGCCCTGCACACTTGCGGCGTGCCGATCATTGGCACCAGTGTCGACACGATCGAAGACGCCGAGGACCGCGAAAAATTCCAGCGTCTGCTGGACCGTCTTGGCCTGCTTCAGCCAGCAAACGCAATTGCTCGCACGATGAACCAGGCCCGCGTCGAAGCCACCAAGGTCGGTTTTCCGATGCTGGTGCGCCCCAGCTTTGTGCTCGGCGGCCGGGCCATGGAAATCTGCTACGACCAATCGCAGTTCGATCGCTACGTGGCCGAGGCGTTCCTGGTCGCGCAGGGGCAGCCAGTGCTGATCGATCGTTTTCTGGAAGACGCCATCGAGGTCGACGTTGACGCCATCTCAGACGGCGAGCATACGATCGTCGCCGGCATCATGGAACATATCGAAGAGGCCGGCGTTCACTCCGGCGATTCGGCCTGCGCGCTGCCGCCTTACAGCCTGACGGGCCCTGTATTGGCCGAAATTCGCGCAGCGACCGTTAAGCTCGCCAAACAGATGCAGGTGCGTGGCCTGATGAACATTCAGTTCGCGCTAAAAAAAGAAGGGGACCGGCAGAACGTTTACGTGCTCGAGGTCAATCCTCGAGCCAGCCGGACGGTGCCCTTCGTCTCGAAGGCAACCGGCATGCCGCTGGCCAAGGTGGCGGCCAAAATCATGGCCGGCGTTTCACTGGCCGAACAAGGCTACGACGCGGACCCAATTCCCAGCCACGTCTCGGTGAAGGAAAGCGTTTTTCCATTCATCAAGTTTGCCGGAGTCGATATCGTGCTGGGCCCGGAGATGCGATCCACCGGCGAAGTAATGGGGGTCAGCGATCGATTCTCGATCGCGTTCGCCAAGAGTCAGTTGGCCGCCGGCGTATTGCTGCCGAAGTCTGGCACCATCTTCGTAAGCCTCACGCTGCGCACCAAGAAGTACGTGGCCATCCTGGGCCAAAAGCTGGTAGCGCTCGGCTTCCAGATTGTCGCCACCAGTGGCACCGCGCAGACGCTGCAAGAAGCAGGCATCCCATGCCGCACCGTCAAGAAGCTGCAAGAAGGGCATCCCAACTTGCTGGACTATCTGATCGATGGACAGATTCAACTGATCATCAATACTCCCAGCGGCAAGGGCGCCCGGACCGACGAAGGTCGAATTCGGGCCTCGGCCGTAGCGCATGGCGTCCCTTGCATCACGACCATCCCCGCGGCTGACGCCGCCGTGCGAGCCATGGAAGCGCTCCGCGAAGAAGAGATGGGCGTGCAGGCCCTCCAGGATCGCTTCCCAGCGCTGGCGCCAGAAGTTAAGTAGACCGGCCATAACATGTAGTGCGACTGGGCGGCGCCGCTCGCGATCGAGGCTGTCTCCTCGTTCGCGCTGCTAGTTCTGTCGAGCGCTTGCTATACTCTTCCCCATGTTCGCAGGGGGCCGTTCGGGCCTTCTGTCGCGCTAACTTTTCTGAACGTTTGGGGAGAGCTTCCATGTCGCCGCGTCCTGCGGGTATTCATTTCTCTGCGATCCTGTTTCTCTGCGCCGCAACAGGCTGCGCTGAGCCGGACGTGCTCCGCTGCGGTGGGTATGTCGAAGCAGAGAAAATCGAAGTCGGGTCGCGCGTGGGCGGCCGGATTGAAAAGGTCTTTGTCGACGAGGGAGACGAAGTCAAAGCGGGGCAGGTGCTCGTCCAGTTCGAATCGAAGCATCTGGAAGCACAGCGCGAAGAGGCAGCGCAGCGCGTTGCTCGTTTGCAAGCGGCGCTCGATAAGGCCGTGGCCGGACCGCGGACTCAAGAGGTCGAGCAAGCCAGGCGGCATGCAGAATCCGCAACCGCCCAGGCCCTGAACGCGGCCAGTCAGTACAAGCGCGCCTTGGAAACGGGAGCGCGTGTCGTTTCCAAGGAGTCGATTGAACAGCTAGAAACCGTGATGAAGACGCTAACCGCCGAAGAACAATCGCGCCGCGCAGAGCTCAATCTATTGGAAGAAGGAACCCGGGCGGAAGATATCGTCATCGCGCGGCGCGAGTTGGAGGAATCCAAAGCGCGAGAGATCGTATTGGCGGATCAATTGAACGAGGCGACCGTGCGGGCGCCAGTCGATTCCATCGTCGAAGTTTGCGACCTGCAACCGGGCGACCTGGTGGCGGCGGGCGTTCCATTGGCCGTGCTGGTTCGCAAGGACGAATTGTGGGTCCGCTGCTTTGTGCCGACCACCCAGCTATCGTTCGTGCATCCGAATCAGAGGTTGTCGATCACGGTCGATTCGCGTCCCAACCAGACGTTCGAAGGAACGGTGCTGCGAATCAATCGCGTGGCCGAGTACACGCCCCGCAACGTGCAGACTTACGAACAGCGGCAAGACCAGGTCTTCGGCGTCAAAATACGCATCACGGATCCCGGCGACGAACTCCGGCCAGGCATGGCGGCCACGGTGTTGATCCCGCTGCGAGAGACCGGCAAGACCCAAACTTCGAAACAACAGCCTGCGACGTCTCCCTCTCCTGAATCACCGCCCACCACGCAGAAACCCAACGAGCCAGCGCCGCCTGAGACAAAAGAGTCTGACAAGCGAGCCACCGATTCATGACGATTGCCGCGCCTTCGGACACGCAGTTCGCCTTGCGACTCAATTCGCTGACGAAGAAGTTCGGCGAGTTTGTGGCCGTCGACGACGTCTCGTTCGATATTCGCCGTGGTTCCATCTTTGGCCTGCTCGGCCCGAACGGCTCAGGCAAAAGCACCATCATCCGAATGTTGTGTGGCCTGTTGCGCCCAACGTCCGGCGAGGCGACCGTCGATGGCGTGGACGTCGTCGCTCAGCCGGACAAGGTGAAGTCTCGTATCGGCTACATGTCCCAGAAATTCAGTCTCTACCGAGATCTGACGGTCTGGGAAAACATCCAATTCTACGGTCAGGTGTACGGCCTGCGCGGCGCGCGGTTGGCCACTCGCCGCACCCAGTTGGTAGACCTGGTGGGAATTGGCGACTACCTGAATAAACTAGCCGGCAATCTCAGCGGCGGCTGGCAACAACGCTTGGCGCTCGCTTGCTGCCTGCTGCACGAGCCAGGGATTGTCTTTCTCGACGAACCAACCGCGGGGATTGATCCCGTAGCGCGCCGCCAGTTGTGGGACCTGCTGTTCGAACTTTCGGGCCAGGGGACCACATTTCTGGTGACCACGCATTACATGGACGAGGCGGAGCGTTGCAGCCGCGTCGGCTATTTGTATCTCTCCAAGCTAATCGTCTGTGGCGACCCGGCCGAGTTGAAGCGGATGGAAATCGTCCATCCAGCCGGCACGCGCTGGTTGCAGATTGATTGCGATCACAGCACGCGGGCTTACGTGCTCCTGCGCAACACGCCCGGCGTGCGGATGGCGACGATCTTCGGCCAGTCGTTACATCTATTGGTGGACGAAGATCTGCCAGACGAAAGACTGGTCGAGCAATTGCAAACCGCCGGCATCGCGGTGCTGGCGACACTGAAAGTGGAACCTTCGCTCGAAGACGTGTTTGTCACGCTCACGCGCGATCGGGCCGAGGCCCGGCTAGCGAAATAGAACGTCCCAACTTCACACAAACGACCCCTATATACTCGATGCGGAAGCATCGCACCAAAAAATGTTGGATGGTCTGAGGGCGATGATTTACAAGGAGGTGATCCAGGTTCGCCGAGATCCGGCGACGCGGGTCGTCTTTTTGATTCCGATCATTCAATTGATCGTCTTCGGCTACGCGCTCGATACCGACGTGCGGTACGTCAGCACCGTGGTCTTTGACGCGGATCGCCGCAGCGCCAGCCGTGATTTCTTGCATCGCTTCGAATCGTCGGACGTGTTTGGCGTAACGAGCGAAGTCTCTACCGCCGAAGACGTGCGCCGCGCCATCGTGGCCGGCAAGGCGCACGTCGGCATCTTGATCCCGGCCCGTTTTTCGGACGACCTGGCGCTGGGTCGTCCTGCGCAAGTGGAAGTGCTGATTGATGGCTCGGACAATACCGTGGCCAGCCAGACGATGGCGGCGGCCAACGGTGTGGCCGTGCAGATGGCCCTCGATCGGCTGCTGGCGGATGGCAAAAACAAGCTACCGGTTGATCTGCGTCCCAAGGTGCTGTTCAACGAGAACATGGAGAGCGCGAATTTCTTCGTGCCGGGACTGGTGGGAATCATCCTGCAATTGACCACGGTATTCTTGACATCGTTTTCCATCGTCCGCGAGCGAGAGAGTGGCACGATGGAACAGTTGATGGTCACGCCGGTCTCCAAATGGGCCTTGATCATCGGCAAGGTGGCGCCGTTTGCCGTGATGGGCTTTATGGTCACGCTGATGGTGCTGGGGATCATGGCGTTAGTCTTCCGCGTCCCCATCGTCGGTAGCACGGCCCTATTGCTCAGTTTGTCGGCGCTATTCTTGATTCCCAGCCTGGGTCTGGGAATCTTCATCAGCACCATTGCGCGGAACCAGGCGCAAGCGCTTCAGTTGGGACTGCTGATCATGCTCCCCTCGGTCCTCTTGAGCGGATTTGTATTTCCGCGGGAGCAAATGCCATTGCCGATCTACGCGGTCTCGTGCGTCATTCCGGTGACCTACTACATTGAGATCTTGCGCGGAATTATTTTGCGCGGCGCAGGCCTGAAAGACCTTTGGCAGCCGGCCGTCGTGTTGGCTCTTTTTGCCGCCGTGATCTTCACATTCAGCACGCTACGATTCCAGAAACGGCTGGAATAACTAGACTTGCGCATGCCAGCACCGGCGCGCGCCACGGGCCCAAAAAACATCAGAAACATCCGGCAAACCGCCCTTGACCACGCAGGATGATTGGCCTATTCTTCCCGCCTCGTGAGCGCAGTAACGCACGGCACTGAAGCAACGCACGCAAGTTGCTCAGGGCCACGCCTGCTAAGCGAGTGAGTGATTCAAGCTAAGACTTACTACGCCGCCGGACGAAGCGAAGATCGTTTTTTCCGCGCAGCGAAATAGACCACGTGGAAAGGTTCGCATCTGGGGAACGAAAGTTCTCTGCGAACCGACGGAGCGGCATCCGCTGGCATGGACGCTGGCGGTCGCTTCGCTTACTCCGTGATGTTGAGCGTGCAATCCGAGCGCACTACGGCGGATTGCAAACGACAAGGAAGTTGATACTCACGGCCAGACGCAAAGAGGCCTGGCGCGGTTAAAAATGTCAGGCAAGAACGCCTGGCCACCAAAACACTCAGGACGGCGGCTTGCCCGTCGACAATCGTCCAATCGCTCCCGGAAAAGAGTGGCGTCCTTTGCCCCCCTGGGACCCATTCTTTCCGGGGGTTTTTTTGCGCGCACGGCAAGGCAAGCCTCGTCCGCCAGGCAACCTATTCAGTCCTAGGCAGCGAATGGACGAGGGGCGACCAACGGACGCCCCGCAACCGCGGCAAGTTAATTTTGCCGCAATTCCCCTGGATTCCCTCGGTCTCAATAAACGCCGCTGATCGCCGATCCGGCAGTTTATGAAACGATCTGCTCGGCTTCTAAAAAGTGCTCGATGCCATCCGCCTTGGCGATGACGATCACGCCCCCTTCGCTCACGGTAAAACCGCGCGCTCGGTCATGCTCGTGGTCGTAGCCCACCTCAACGCCGGCGGGGATGTGAACCCCCTTGTCGATGATGGCGCGGCGGACCTTGGCGTGCCGACCGATATCGACCCCTTCAAACAGGATCGAATCCTCCACCCGGGCGAAACTGTTGATCCGGCAGTTGGCGCCGACGATGGAGCGAATCACGCTACCACCAGAGACGATTGACCCGGCGCAGACGATGCTATCAAGCGCCTGGCCGCGGCGCGGTTCCGGACCCTCCTCGGCAAACACGAACTTCGGCGGCGGCACGTTGGGCAGGTACGTGCGCAGCGGCCAGCGCTGATCGTACATATTCAGCTCAGGGTTGACCGACACCAGGTCCATGTTGGCTTCGAAGTAGGCGTCGAGCGTTCCCACGTCTCGCCAATAAGCGTCGCGCTTGCGATTCTCGTCGCGGAACGGAAACGAAATCACCCGGTGTGTGTTGACCAGCGAAGGCAGTATGTCCTTGCCAAAGTCATGCGCGCTGTGATTGTGCGTCGCGTCCAGGCACAACTGCTCAAACAAGAACCGCGCCGTAAAGACATAAATGCCCATCGACGCCAGGATGTGTTCGCTATCGCCCGGGATTGTCTTAGGCACGGCTGGCTTTTCGTCAAACCCAACGATCCGGCCGTCGGCCGTGGTTTGCATGACGCCAAAATGTCTGGACTCTCCCGCGGCGACGCGAAGCGCCGCCACGGTGACGTCCGCGTTTTGTGCCTTGTGCGTCTCGATCAACTGCGAGTAATCCATCTTATAGATGTGATCCCCCGCCAAAATGATCACGTACTCTGGCCGCTCTTTTTCGAGCGTGTAAATATTCTGGTAAACGGCGTCCGCGGTCCCCTGGTACCAGTTCTCGTCGATCCGCTGCTGCGGCGGGACAACGTCGATAAACTCGCCCAGCTCGCGGCAGAGATAATTCCGCCAACCCAGGTTGATGTGCCGGTCGAGGCTCATCGCCTTGTATTGCGTGAGGACCAGCATCTTGCGGATGCCGGAATTCAGACAATTGGAGAGCGTGAAATCGATAATCCGGTAGGCGCCGCCAAACGGAACCGCTGGCTTGGCGCGGTCTCGAGTGAGTGGTTCTAGGCGTGAACCTCGTCCTCCGGCCAAAATGACCGCCAGCACACTTTCCATTTGAGAGTCTCCGCGAAGAAGTGAACCAAAGGGCAGCGCACTCTCCCCAATCAGAACATCTTACCGATTCAGGAGAGGGGGCTAAAGTAGCCAGGACGGGCAGAATTGCCGATTCCTCGCCGGATTCGCGCAGTAATGGCTGGCGCCACGTGACTCCCCGGCAGTCTCTTATCGGACGGACGTGGCAGGGCTGTCCACCCACTCGCGCTGCCACAGCTCAAAGAAGAGCAAGGACCAGAGACGATAGCTGTGGTCAAAAGACCCTGCCAGATGACTATCCAGCAAGCCGCGGACCGCTTCCGGCCGGAAATACCCACGCCCCATTGTGCGTGGGTCGAGCAATATATCGCTGGCAAAATCGCGGAGCTCGTGCCGAAACCAATGCGCCAGCGGCACGCCAAAGCCCATCTTGTTTCTGGTCAAAAGAGATTTTGGCAACAGCTCGCCAAACGTGTCCAACAAAATGCACTTTTGCCGCCGACCGCGCATCTTCAGGCCAATGGGCATCTTGATGGCCAACTCCACAACGCGCTGATCCAAAAATGGCGCTCGGCATTCCAGGCTGTTGGCCATCGAGGCGATGTCCACTTTGGTCATCAGGTCACAAGGAAGATATGTCGCCAGGTCCGCCAGGCTGGCGGCCGTCACGGCGTCTCGGCCACGCGATCGGTCGAGCGCCCCTTTCAGAAAATCAAACGGGTCCGAGTCCGGCAACTTTGCCAGGAAGTCGTCCGAGTAGAGCCCAGCCCGCTGCGTCTCGTTGAAGATACTCATCCAGTCGAAGTAGCGCCGCTCCGGTGGTTGAGCAAGACCTTCGGCCAGACGCTTGAAACGTCGGACCAGCGATCGCTGTTTGGGGCTGGTCGGAAGTCGCTGCCAGAACTGCCCGGCCAGCAGCGCCCGCAGCGGCTTGGGGAGCCGATCGAAGATGGCGCCAAGACGCACCGCCTGATAGCGTAGATAGCCGGCGAATAATTCATCACCCCCGTCGCCTGAAAGCGCCACGGTCACATGGCGCCGCGTTATGCGCGACACGTAATACGTTGGAATCGCCGAGCTATCCGCAAAGGGCTCGTCATAGTGCCAAACGAGCTTCGGCAAGAGTTCCACGGCGTCCGGCTGGACGATCTCTTCGTAGTGCTCGGTGCCTAAATGCTGCGCCACCTCGCGGGCGTAGCTGGTTTCGTCAAATTCGGCGACCGGAAAGCCAATCGAGAATGTCTTCACGCGCTCTCGCGAAAGCTTCTGCATCAGCGCGACAATAATCGACGAATCAATTCCGCCGCTGAGGAACGCGCCCAGCGGCACGTCGCTTTGCAATCGCTTTGCGACGCTGGCAGTCATCAGCTCGCGCAGCTCTGCCCGGTAATCCGCCTCGGGTCGATTCACTTCTTGAGCGAAGTCCGGCCGCCAATAGCAACCGACCGATAGGCCCCCTTCGTCATAGACGGCGTAATGCGCCGGGGGCAGCTTGCGAATGCCGCGGAAAATCGTGTTGGGATGCGGCACATACTGATACGTCAGGTATTCGTCGAGCGCGGCCGGATCGATCTCGCGCGGCACGCCGGGGACAGCCAGCAGACTCTTCAATTCGCTGGCGAACAACAGCCGGTTGGACTCCAACCGGTAGACGAGCGGCTTTTTTCCTAGCCGATCGCGGGCCAGCACCAGCCGCCGCTTGCGACTATCCCAAATCGCCAGCGAGAACATCCCCTCGATGTGCTTAAGAAAATCGATCCCCTGATCTTCATACAGATGGACTAGCGTCTCCGTGTCACTGTGCGTGCGGAAGTGATGGCCGGAGCCTTCCAGGCGGTGATGCAAATCGCCAAAGTTATAGATCTCGCCGTTGAAGACGACCCAGATCGTTTCGTCCTCGTTGGCCAGCGGTTGGCGACCGCCGGCAACGTCGATAATCGACAGTCGCCGATGCCCCAGCGCTACGCCCAACAAGGCGCCCTGATAGTTGTGGGCGCGGACGTCGCTGGAATAAAAGCCTTCGTCGTCGGGCCCACGATGCCGCAGACAATCGGTCATGCGGACCAGTGTCTCGTGCGAAATGGCTTGCGCAGCGTCCGTCCAGGCTGCTCCGCTAATTCCGCACATGCGTAAAGCCCTTACTGTTGGTCGAATCGCGAACGCTTCTCGCGCCGACGCGAATCGCTAACTCAGAAGCTCGCGATACAACTCGGCGTGCTTATCGACCATTTGTTGAACGCTAAATTCCGCCACGATGCGCCGCTGTCCGGCCTGACCCAATCGCTGCGCCAGGTCTTTGTCATCCAGTATTCTGTTGACGAACCGCGTATAGCCGGCGCGATCGCCGACCGGCACTAAAAAACCTGTCTCGCCCGAGATGACCAGATCTCGATTACCCGGAATATCGCTGGCCACCACCGGCACGGAGTGACTCATGGCCTCCATGATCACGTTGGGGAGCCCCTCATAGGCGCTGGCCAATAACAACGCGTCGAAGTGCGGCATCATTTGCGCCACGTCGTTCCGCTGTCCGAGGAAGTGGACCTTGTCTTCGATGCGAACTTGCCTTTGGAATCGCTCCAGCCGCTCGCGTTGTGGGCCATCGCCGATGATCAACAGATGCACATCCGAGCGAATCACCTTCAGTAGATCGGTCGCCCAGATTAAGTCCTTCACGCGCTTTTGCGGCCATAGCCGCCCAACGGCGCCCAGTATTCGCGCGTCCGCCGGTAGTCCCAGTTCCGCCAGTAGCGCCTCGCGGGTGATCGTGCTGGGTGTGGCGGCGGGCTCTCCATTGGGAATCAGCCGAAACTTATCGGCCGCAATCCCTTTGTGAACGTAAAAATCTTTCACGCCGCTGGAATTGACAACAATCCGGTCGGTGCGGTGGGCTAGCCAGCGATCGATCGCCAGTTCATGCCACGTCTTCCATGGATCGACGCAGCGCTCGCTCGCCACGATCCGCGCGCCGCCAACGGCCAGCGACGCGGCGCGTCCGTAACTATTTGCAGCGAACAGCCAGGTTTGCACCAGGTCTGGCTTGAGCTTCTGAATGTGCCGCTTCAATCGCCAGAATGCGGCCGGATCAATCTTCAGTGGCTTGCCGATCACGGTCAGCGGAACGCCGGCGGCTTCAATCGGCGCGGCCAATGGTCCACCGCGCGTGAGCGCGCAGACGTGCACGTCGAACTCAGCCTTGGGCAGCCCGCATGCCAGCAGCGACAATTGCCGTTCGGCGCCAGAACGATCGAGCGTGGGAATGATTTGCAGGATGCGTTTCATCAGGGCCGGCCGGCGTGCGATTTCGCGCTCCGCGCTGCCAGGATCTCGGCTTCTTCCAACGCCGCCACGTACGGCAGATTGCGGTAGAGATCTCCGAAATCCAGACCATAGCCCACGACAAACTCGTCCGGAATCTCAAAGCCCACGTGGTCTGGCTGCATCGAGACTTGCACGCGGCCAGCCTTACGCAACAGCACCGCCGTGCGTAACTGCGCAGGCTCACGCGCGGCGAACTCTTCGACCAGCGCAGACAACGTCTGTCCGGTGTCAAAGATGTCATCCACGATCAGCACATTGCGACCGGTGATCTCCGGCAGCAGATCGAAGTTCATGTGCAACTCGCCAGGCACAGTAGCCAGCGCGCGGTAACTGCGGGCTTGCACCACGCCGATCTTGAGCGGCATCTGCAACAGCCGGATCAGATCCGCCAGCAGCATTACGCTGCCGGTCAGAACACCGATGATCAGCAGCGGGCGCTCGTGATAGAACGCGTTGATCTCGTCGGCAAGTCGGCGAACGCCTTCGTTCACCTGTTGTTCGTTCAGAATCTGTCTCACGGGACTTTCCACGGTTGCGAGGGATACGTTGGAACACCAGGTGAACGAGCATCCGCCGCCTCCGGCGTCGCAGTTACTATTCTAGGACACGCATAGAAAAGGGGGTAGGCAGTCTGGGCGCGATGTCCCGGGCGGAAGGTGGCGATGGAGCGATCTTTCGCAAGTCTGGCGGCAAGGTTCGCCAGTCGCCACTACCGCCTGACTCGGTGTCCGATTAGACTCGTTTTTCGCCCGCTTGGCCCGCCTTGATCGAGTCAATCGACCAATGTCCGGAGTCCTACCTCTCGTCTTGCCAGGAGCCGATACAACTTTGAGCGACATGCTGCCAGGCTGGTCTCGCGAGACGGTGGAGGGCCACGAGTGCGAGTTATTCGCGCCGCCGGTCCCCGGCCCTCATGGGTTTACCGTGCTCTATCTGCACGGCATGCACCAGGTGATGCTCAGCGGCAATCAGGTTTACACGCGCGAATTCGCCCGGCATGGCCTGCGCGTGATCGCGCCGCTGACGGCGCGGAGTTGGTGGGCGGACCGCATCTCGCCCGATTTCGATCCTGTCGTCACGGCCGAAAAGTATGTGATGAAGTCCGTACTTCCCTGGCTCGATAAAGCGTGGAACGCGCGGCCGCCGCAAATCGCGCTGCTGGGAACGAGCATGGGCGGCCAGGGCGCGCTGCGATTCGCGTTCAAGTTTCCGCAGATTTTTCCGACGGTCGTGGCGCTCGCCCCAGCGATCGACCATCAGTCGCGATACTTCGACGAAGACGAAGAAATTCTGCCGCAGATGTACGACTCTCCGGAAAGCGTGCGGCAAGACACCGCGACACTCCATCTGCATCCATTGAACTATCCGCGCAACTGCTGGTTTGCCTGCGATCCCGAGGATTATCCCTGGCACGAGAGCGCAGATCGGCTGCGATCCAAGATGTACGCGTCCGGCATCCCTCACGATTGTGATCTGGAGACCACCGGCGGCGGCCACACGTGGGAATACTACAACCACATGGCGCCCATCGCCCTGGACTACATTGCCGAGCGGCTAGAACGCGAACGTTTACGCGTGCCGTAAGCGTTCTTCAGAACGCCCGCTAGCGCCGTCCGCCCAGGCCGCCGGCGTTGTCCGCGTTCAATTGACGCACATCGCCGAGTTGCGTGCGATTGCTCTTCGGCCAGAACATGATGCGGCCGGCCAACACTTGCGAGGCCGGTCCGCCAATGCGCTCTTGGCGCGACAGGCTGGCATCCGTGCGGCCGTTACCTTTCAGGATCAGCAGATCCTTCTCCTGATCGAACGTAAGCACGTCCGAGCGGGCCGAATACGTTTGTCCTTCCACCCGGACGTTCCCTCCGGCGTCTAACTGAAACGACGGATCTCGGCCCGGCGCGGCAAGCGCTTGCACAACTTGCAAGCCATCGCAGGTCAGCGCGGCGCCACTGGCGCCTAGCTTGTCGGGCTCGTCCGGATCGAGCACTGTGTCCCAGTCTGCCGCAGGTCCATACGCGCAGCGGACGCGATCCTGAAACTTCATCGTTTGATTGCGCTGATTTCCGGTCAGACTCCCTTCGAAGTGAATCCCTAAAAAGCCTAAGCCACGGCGCGCCGGTGCGGCGCCTACGCCACCGGCCGGTGGCGGGGGACCCTGTCCGCCCTGCGGGAAACCCTGTCCGCCCTGCGGGAAATCCTGTCCGGCGACTGGATGGGCGATGCCTCCCGCGCCTGGTCCCGCGCCGGGCAGTCCAAACCCTTGGCCATTGTCGAGGCGGACAGAGCGCACCCATCCCGGCCCACTGGCCTCCAAATTGCCGGTTAACGGTTCCACGCTCAGCGTCTCGGTCTTCATGCGTTCGAGCGTGGCGACTTCGCCCGTCTCAAGCACTAGTGTCCGTCGCTCCAGGAACACGTTACCTTGACACAACACGCGATTAATCTGCGGTCGGACCTCCGGAGCAGGCTGCGTGAAATTGATGGGCCGATCGAAAAACGCGCGGAGCACATCCGCCGTTAGCCGCTGATCTTCCAAGCGTCCGACGACGTGATCCTTGAATGTCGCTTCCGTACCGTCGAACTCCATGCCCCCCAGCCAAGAGAGTTCGAGCGATTGCGGCTTCTCCATGCTCTTGCCCGAAAGATCCGCCAGTACCTGAATCGTCATATCGCCTGGACCATTGACCAGCGCCAGATTGGCGCCGCGATCCAGCTCGATCTCCTTGCCATTGAGCGAGAGCTCGCGCGCTTCAACATGCGCAGGGCGGCCAGCGACCCACACCTTGCCTTGCCCTGGCGTGGTCTCTTCCAGGTCGATACGATCGCCGCGCACGATCAAGGGTCGCGTCCCTGGTTCGGCGACGCGAGTTTCCGTCAGGCAAACGCCCCCTTCGATATGCACGCGCGAAACTTGTGGTCGCGTTCCCATCTGCGCTTCGATCTGGAGCAACTGCCCATCCACATTGAAGTGCTGCGCAGGCGCCGCCTGTTGCGGACCAGCGGGCGCGCCGCGCGGACCAGCCGCTACCTGCTGCGGCGCCGGCGCATACACGCTGGGGTTGTGCGGAGGGGGGAATCCACCCGGCGCGGCGACCGCGCCCGGTTGCGATACAGCAGGCGCCGCTGCAAACGCGGCCGCCGACGGCGGAGGCGCAACGGTGGGCTGCTTGAACCAGGCCTGTAGTAGATGAACGTCGCCGGAAAGTTGTGGCGATTTGATATGCACCCCCGGCAGGCTCTTCTTGCCGGCGGTCTTTGCGGCCTCACTCAGCGCCGCGCTACTGCTCGTCGCTTGCAGGCGAACTGGCACATACCGCTTTTTGCCGCCACCCTGCGGCGAGGTATCCACCTGTTCGACCAGATAGAGATAAATCCCAGCGGCGTCCAACTGCCCCATGCCAACCACTTCGACATGCGCTGACCCTTCGATCGCCAGCCGCTGCGTGTCCGCTTCCGGCCCAAAGGCCAACATCTGCGTCCAAGTCGCTTCGAGCGGGCGAGTAGCGTCGCCATCGGGGACGCTCCCTTTGAACCAACCGGGACCGGTCAGACTGCCGCTGTTGCGCTTGATGTCGTACTGCAACTTCTGCCCGCGCGCCTGCACGCGACGCGAAGGCGAACGAATGATCACCGGATTGCCGGTGGCCTCGATGCGCGCCGGCTCCAACTTCGGAAAGGCGGCTTTGCCCGGCCCAGTTGGCGCCGCTCCGGCGATCACTTGCGGTGGGACCGGATCAAAATGGAGCGTCAATACTTTGCAGGTGAGTTGATCGTAGGGTCCGCTTGGATTTGCCCGTTTGACGTCCACCTGGTCGTGGAACGTGGCCTTGTACGGATTGGCGTCAAAGCGAAAGGCTCCGTCGCACTGGATTTCAACCGGCGCTTCCGCAGTCAGCTTCTTGCCGCCAATGGTCGATGGCGGCGCGGCGGACAGCTTGGATCCGGCCGCCATGCCAGGAAAAATATCGGCCTGACCCGGTTGCAGCAACATGCGGACATTGCGCTTGAGCACAAACGACAAGATGCCACCAAAACTGGGAGCGTTGGCGCCCGGCTTGGGGTCCGCGGCCGGCGCGAGCTGCATCTCCAGTTCCTGCCCCGTCCCCTGGTTGGGACCCATGCGGAACTCGACCGCGCTCTTGGAGATCACGCGATCGCCAATCAACTCAACATCGCGGGCGACGATGTGCAAATCGTCTTGCGGACCCGGTTCGCGTTGATCGCTCCGGATGGTGATCGGACCGACGAGCATGCCGCCAATCAGCTTGCCCACTTTGGCCTGCTTCAGATCCACCGCTGAATCAAACTGCAAGATCGCGCCCTCGGGCGCCTGGAGAATCACCGCTCGCCGGTAACGTTCCTCGTCGCTGATATCGGTCCCCTCGGGTAGCGAGATCATCGTCACCGGATGAACTCGCAGCCGGCCGTCCGTCAGAGTCTCATAGTCGCGGAACAGCAACATCCCGCGCGGTGATTCAATCACCTTCGGCGAGATCAGCTCCCAATCGTTGGGCTGAAACCAGGGCGCCAGATGTTTGCGCTGCAACTCCGGCGCGTTGCGAGCGTCCCTCAAATCTTGTTCGGTGGTGTCTGCCTCGAGCCGATGCGAAATCGTGGGCTCAATCACTGGCACGGCCACCACGCTATACATCGAGTACAGACCCAACACGATGGCGAACGAGCCGAAGATCCGCATCCACGGCGTCCGGGGCGGCCCGCTGGCGGCTGGGCGCGCGGAATCGATCGACGCTTGCGCGGCGTGTGGATCGACTGCGTCAGGCTCCAACGTTTCAGGGGGCATACGTTTGAATCAGGTCATCCCAGCGACGCTGGGCTTTAAGAATCAACTCGACAACTTCGCGCACCGCGCCGTAACCGCCCGCCGTGGTGCAGACGTAATCCGCCGACTGACGCAACTCCGCGCAGGCGTCCGCCACGGCCACGCCCAACCCAACAGACCGAACCGCGCTAAGATCCGGCAGATCGTCTCCCACATAGCAGACTTGTTCGGCCGCCAGGCCCAGCTCGGCCATGATCTCGCGCGCGGCGGCCAGCTTCATCTCGGTCCCTTGCCGCACGATTTCGATCCCCAGTTCCGCCGCCCGCAGGTTGACGATGTGCGAGTTGCGTCCGGTGATAATGCCCAAGCGGCCGCCAGCCTTCTGCCAGAGGCGCACGCCCATCCCGTCGCGAATATGAAATCGCTTGAGCTCGATGCCTTCGTTGTCAAACACGATGCTGCCATCGGTCAAAACTCCATCGACGTCGACCAGAATCAACTCGATCGCCTGACAACGTTTCGTTACGGTCATTTTACGCGCCTGGTATTCGCAGAGAGATTGTTGGCTCGTGGAGCTTTTGCGTCACGAAAGCTCTAGCGATTGTAGCGGCCGCAGTGCGGTAGCGCTGGCAATTTGGAGGATTCAGTGTAGGGAGTGAAACGCGCGCCCCAGCGGGTCGCGATAGCAAACTTGGTAGAGGACACTTTCAGGTCGCAATGGCGTTTTCGTCCGGCAGCATGCTCAAGACGTCGGTAATATCGAGGAGTCCAATCGGCGCCCCGCTCGAATCAATCACCGGCAGCTCGCTGATTTTTCTGTCGGCCAGGATGGCAACCGCGTCCGTCAGCATCGATCCCGCGGCAACGCGGCAGGGGTTACGCGTCATCACGTCTCGGACCGGGGCGTCGATCGCGGCGTCGCGATGATTTTCGAACAACCGCGCCAGATCGCTATCCGTAAAGACGCCGCTCAACGCGCCGGAAGAATCGACCAGCATCATGGCGCCCGTCCGTCGTCCTGGGCGGCCGAGCGTGGCCAGCACCTCGCGCACGGTTTGAGCGTCATTCGCCACGCGGCACTCGGAGAGCGTACGCATCTTTTCTTCAACGCGACTCAGGCGCTTGCCCAGCGCGCCGGCCGGATGGACGTGGGCGAAATCGTCGCGGCCAAACCCATGCAGCCGCATGGTCACCAGCGCCAGCGCGTCTCCCAGGCCGAGCATGGCCGTGGTGCTGGTGCTGGGCGCCATGCCCAGTGGGCAGGCCTCTTGCAGCGGGCCAAGGGCAAGTGTCACCGTGGCCGCGCGCGCCAGCGTGTTCGTCGTGCGCGACGTCAGGGCGATGATCGGCACGCCCAACCTGGCCAACGAAGGAAGCAGCGCCAGCACCTCTTGCGTTTCGCCACTCTGCGAAAGGATTAGCGCGACGTCGTCAGGACGAACCCGTCCGAGGTCGCCATGCATGGCGTCCACCGGATTGAGAAAAATACTGCGAGTGCCAGTCGAGGCGAGCGTGGCCGAAATCTTAGCGCCGATCAGGCCCGCCTTGCCCACCCCGGTGACCACCACCGTGCCCCGGCAGTCTTGCAGCAATTGGGTGGCGTCGCAAAATTCCAAACCGAGCCGGGTCGCCACGCGGGCGAGCGCCTGCGACTCCAATTCGATGATCTCGCGCGCATAGCGCAATTGCTCGAAATGAGAAAGCGGAATCAATCTGAGGGCCGCGTCGCTGGTCATCGACAGTCATCCTTGACGTGCGCGTGCTAGCGGAGGAACCGAAGGGTGGGCGATTGTAGTGCGGACCCCCATTTCAGACAAGGTAAACGCCGGCCACTGGCCCCCCCGCCAACCGCTGGCCCAGCCTCAATTCATCCGCTAGAATTTACCCGTCCGCCAGCGGTTGGCGCATTGTCCGCCAGCGGATAACAAATGTGCCACTCGGGCCTAAAAAGCTTCGTTCGCCCAAGCGTGGTTGGTCCGTCTGCTAGCACCTGATTTTATTGGAGCGAACCGAGTCATGATCGTTACCACAAAAGAACTCTTCGAACAGGCTTACGGCAAGTACGCTGTGGGCGCCTATAACATCAACAACCTGGAGCAAACCGTCGGTTTGTTTCGCGGTTGCGTCGGCAAAACGAGCTCGAACGACGAGCCCTCGAACCCGGCGAAGAGCGCGCCGTTCATCATTCAAATCTCGCGCGGCGCCCGAGCGTTTACGGACAAGCGTTTCCTGGAAGCAATGATTCGCACCGCGGAAGACGTCTATCCGGAAGCAATTTTTGCCGTCCATCTGGACCACGGCACCGAAGAAGTAGCCTACGACTGCATTGATAGCGGTTTCTATTCGTCCGTGATGATCGACGCCTCGCACGAGTCGTTTGACGGCAACATCGCCACCACTCGTCGCGTTGTCGATCGAGCCCACGACAAGGGGATCTCGGTCGAAGCGGAGCTCGGCATGCTGGGCGGAGTGGAAGAAGACATCAACGTCTCCGCGGAGCACGCGTGCCTGACCGACCCGGAGCAGGCCGTGGAGTTCGTCGAACGGAGCGGTTGCGACTCGCTGGCCGTGGCCATTGGCACTTCGCACGGAGCCTATAAGTTCAGCGGCAGCCAAGGGCTGCACTTCGATCGGATTGCCGCCATTCAAAAACTGCTGCCAGGCTTTCCACTGGTCATGCACGGTAGCAGCAGCGTGCCCAAGGAATGGGTCGACCGAATCAACGCCGCCGGCGGCAAGCTGCCGGCAACCAGCGGCGTGGCCGAGAAAGATTACTTGCCCGCCGCCAAACTCGGCGTGACCAAGGTCAACATCGACACCGATGGTCGACTAATCTGGTGTGCCGTCTATCGCGAAACGTTCCGCGATAAGCCGGGAGATTTCGACCCACGCACGGCAGGCAAGCCCTTCATGGCCGCGTACGCCGGCTTTATCGAGCACAAGAACCAGGTGCTAGGTTCCGCCGGTCAACTAGAAGCCGTCCGAGCAGCGCTCGCCGGAGTGCGAACCTAACTGCCTGTTGAAAAACGCCGTCGTGGCGTTTTTCAACCTCGCCCGGCGCAAAGCAAAGCTTCGCGAGGCTCGCAAAATAACGACTTACGTCGCTATTTTGTCCTCACATCCATGTGAG
>Ga0105047_10000417_pt1 | contig 71687 bp, 56 predicted proteins | sample MAT04_FD_78384 | JGI IMG/M metagenome (GOLD analysis project Ga0105047, IMG submission 78384) | Freshwater microbial communities from Lake Fryxell liftoff mats and glacier meltwater in Antarctica - MAT-04 (megahit assembly) | ecosystem: Environmental > Aquatic > Freshwater > Ice > Liftoff... | reverse complement strand
TGCCCCTTTTGGCGACCAAAGCCACGAACCTCGCTGATGGTCATACCCTGGATGCCTTGGGCGCTCAGCGAGTTCTTGACGTCTTCCAATTTGAAGTGGCGTATGATCGCCTCGATCTTCTTCATCTTCTCAACTCCGGTTCTTGCGGCGCGGATAATCTTGTTCTGACCGGTTGGTCAGATTGACTTGGGAGCGACTGCCTCCATCTTCAGGGAGCAGTCGCCTCCGCGCCGTTCTTCGTTCTATTCCTGTTCCGCTCTGATCAAATAAAGATGTAGCCTTCTTCGCCGTGTTGGCTGTAGTCCAGGCCCTGAATCTCGTCCTTTTGATCGGCTCGCAGACCCATCGTGGCGTCGAGCACCTTTAGAATGACAAACGTGGCGACAATGGCAAAGCCCCAGGAGACCGCCACCGCCGCGGCCTGCGAGGCGATTCCGGGCGATTCCAACGAGCCGATCGCCGTGCCATCCATCAAACCCAGCGGTATCTTGCCGCCAGCAACGGCGCGCTCTGCGAACAAGCCGGTCAACAGGGCGCCCAGCGTGCCACCCAGGCCATGGACGCCAAAGGCATCGAGCGAATCGTCGTAGCCAAGCCGCGTTTTAAGCGTCGTGCAGCCGAAAAAGCAGACCATTCCGGCCGCCAGACCCATCACCAGGGCCGGCATTGGCTGCACGTAGCCAGCCGCCGGCGTGACGCAAACCAGACCGGCCACGGCGCCGGAGCAGGCGCCAAGGATGCTGGGCTTACCGCGAGTGATCCATTCCATGCCGGCCCAGGTCAGGGCTCCGGCCGCGGCGGCAAAATGCGTTGCCGCGAACGCGCTAGCCGCCTGACCGCTCGCCGCTAAGGCGCTGCCGGCGTTGAAGCCAAACCAACCCACCCACAACATCGCCGCGCCGATGGCCGTGTACGTCAGATTATGAGGAGGCATGGGATCCGATCCAAATCCTAGCCGGCGCCCCATCACCAGCGCGCACACCAGGGCAGAAACGCCTGAGCTGATATGGACGACCGTGCCACCGGCAAAGTCGAGTGATCCAAACCAGGCGCCGTCTGACTTAGCGCCTGCGGCAAAGTCATACGCAAAGAGTCCGCCGTCCCAAACCCAATGGCAGAGTGGGCAGTAGACCAGCGTCCCCCACAAGATCGAAAAGACGACCATCGTGCTGAACTTCATTCGCTCAGCGAAGGCGCCGCAAATCAGCGCCGGCGTGATGATAAAGAACATCCCTTGGAAGAGCATGTGCGTCAGTCGTGGAATGGTCATTTCCAGCGGATACGTAACGACACCGGCCTCGTTCACAGTCGGGGTTACCCCTTTTAGAAACAAATACTCGAGATTGCCGATGTAAGGGCTGTAGCCGTCGGTCCCCGCTGTTCCGCCAAAGGCGAGTGAGTAACCCCAGAGGGCCCAGACCACGCTCATCAGTCCCATAAGGAAGATGCACTGCATCATCACACTGAGAACGTTTTTCTTGCGCACCAGGCCGCAATAGAAAAGCGCCAGGCCGGGCGCGGTCATCATTAGGACGAGCGCCGCCGAAACCATTACCCAAGCGTTGTCCGCAGGGCTCATCTGTGGATCAATGGCGGGCGCTTCATGGGAACTCTCAGGCGATCCCTGCGCGGCCTGTTCCGGCGCATTGGCTGGCGCCTTGTCCGTGGCGGTGTCTTGCGCCGTGGCGATGGTAGCGCTGCCCAGCGTCGCTAAGGCGCAGCCGATGAGTAGCACGCGCCGTGTAAGTTCGATCATCGTCGCGCTCCATGCAAAAGAAATCGCTTGCCAAACGCTCGAAATGCGCAAATCCCAGGCGCAGGCGCGTTGGCGGTAACAGAAAGGACTACGATCTGGCCCCCCGGCCTCAACCCCGGACGCCGTACAAGTTAACGACGCAGCGGCGTAAAAGCAAAGCGAACTTCGGGGGCGACTTGGGCGACGTTCTCGCGTTTCAGCCCTCACGACCGTCATGGATAGCGCCATTTGCGTCACGCAAATGGGGTTCCTTGCCGATCGGGTAACCGCGGGCTACGATCGAGCGGAGCGCCGTGGCTATCCGTCAGGGCGCTGTTTGTTGGCCGAGCTCCGACCTTGGGCGCAGGCTCCGCCGGTATCGGCACTACATTGAGGAATCGCATGTTTCAGCGCAAGCACCATATAGCCTTCGTCGTTATTGCCATCATCGCCGTGGCGACGATGGTCCTCTATTCGCTTTCCAACGACGAAGAATTCGCCCCCGGCCAGAATGGCGAACGGATGCCGGCCGCCGCTGAATAAGGTCTAAACGGACTAGCGCATTCAGGCGATCAGGCCGGCGCGATCAAGTCAGTTCAATCACCGGGCGACCGGTCGCGAGCGCCACGGGGCGTCCCTGTCGGTCTACGATCTTTTGCGCCGGGTCAATCCCTAGCGACCAGAGCACCGTGGCGACCAGGTCGGGTGGAGTAACTCCACGATCGGTCACAAAGCCGGCGATCTCGTCCGATTGCCCGTAGACTTGTCCTCCGCGAACGCCTCCCCCGGCCAGCAGCACGCTGTAGGCGTGCGGCCAGTGATCGCGGCCACTGGCGTTGGTCGCAGCGTTCATCACTACGCGCCCCACTCGCGGCGTGCGTCCGAACTCACCCATTACAACAACCAAGGTGGTATCGAGTAAGCCGCGCTGATCCAGGTCAGCGAGTAGCGCGGAGAGTGCGCGATCGAAAGGGGGGAGGAGCGTATTCTTGAGCGTGGTGAAGTTGTCTCGATGCGTGTCCCAGAACGGGCTCTTCACGTCTCGACCATCGTCGTGCCAGTTCACGGTCACCAGCGTTGCCCCAGCCTCGACCAGGCGGCGCGAAAGGAGCATCCCCTGACCAAAGGGTTCTCGGCCGTATTGGTCTCGCAACGCCGTTGGTTCTGACTCGAGATCGAACGCCTGCCGCGCCGTCGGCGAGGAGACGATCGAAAACGCCTGTCGATACAGCACGTCGAGCTGATCCAGTTGCTCGCAATCCGCCAATCGCCCCAGGTGTCCGTTGAACTCCGCCAGCAGCGAGCGACGGGCCGAAAGCCGATCGAGCGTTACGCCGCCAGGGAGCTCAATGCCAGATACGGCAAATTGCGTCCCGCTTTTATCGGCCTTGATCAACCAGGGGTCGAAGCTCTTGCCAAGAAACCCCGCGACTTCGCCGGCGTACTCGGCCGGCAGGTCCAAAAAGCGATTCCACCGCGGCAACGTGACCGCTGGAGGAAAATCTCCACGCGAACCGCGGGCGCGTGAGATCAGCGCGCCGAGCGACGGAAAATCATCGGGACCAGGCGCCGCGTCTAAATCTGGCCTCGCATGCTCACGACCGGTGAACATGTAGTACAGTCCGTAGCCATGTCGCGGATGCAGGTGATGCATCGAGCGGACGATGGCAAACTTGTCCGTCTGTCGCGCCAAGAGTGGCAAATGCTCGCAGATGCGCACGCCCGGCGTGGCGGTTTCGATCGGCCGGAATTCACCGCGAAAATCGCTGGCGGCGTCCGGCTTCATGTCGAATGTGTCGATCTGACTCGGTCCGCCAAACAGATAGACGACGATGCAAGCGTTGGCCTTGCCAGGCGTCGCGCGCTCCTTGCCAGCGGCCTGTGCGGCGCGGCGAGATTCCAACACGCGGGGTAGCGTTAGGCCGAGGGCGCCCAGCCCGCCGACGCGCAGAATGTCTCTGCGAGAAAAGCCATCGCACAGCCGTCGATTTCGACCGTTGATCGAGAGCATGCCCGTAGGGTACCGGTCAGGCGAACGCGGAGCAAGTTTTTCAGGGTGTGCTCAGCGATCCGCTGAGGCAGCGGCGGTAAAGACGGCGGAACAGTCGAGCCATGAGAGATCAGCGCGGCCAAGCCCGCGTTAATCATTGACTTGTTGAAACGCCGGCGGGAGAAATCGGAGTAGATCGCTGGCAATCAGCGATATTTGGCCCAGCTCGACGGCCCCCAAATCGCCCGCCAATCCGTGTACGTGGGTTGCCAGGCGCGCCGCGTCAAAGGCGCTGAGGCCTTGGCAGAGAAGCCCTGTGGTTACGCCAGTCAGCACGTCGCCGGCGCCGCCGGTGGCCATGCCGGGATTGCCCGTTGTGTTGTGCGATTGCCGCGCGCCGTCTGTCACCAACGTGCGATGTCCTTTTAGGACGATCACCACGCCGCACTCGGCGGCCAGTTGCGCGGCGCGGCGCTCCTGTTCTGCGCGATCGGTGGACGTTGCGTCTTTCGCGCCGATCAATCTCGCGAACTCGCCGGGGTGCGGCGTCAACACGCGCGGACCACCTGGCTTGCGCAACACTTCTGGTTGAGTGGCCAGGGCGTTGAGTGCATCAGCGTCAAACACCGCCGGTTGCGGAAGCGTTGTGTAGAGCCAGGCGACCAGCGTGTCGAGGCCCGAGGAGCGAGAAAGACCAGGCCCACACGCAAAAGCCGTGGCGATGTCCAACATCGGTTGCAGTTGCGATTTGGCAGCCCCGGCGATGCAGCCACCTGCTTCTGACAAGGGTGAAGTCATCAACGAGGGCTCGAACGTGGAGACGGCGTCGAGCACGCTCTCGGGCACTGCGACGCGCACCAGGCCCGCGCCGCTGCGCAGGCAGGCGATCCCCGCCAGGCCAATGGCGCCTGCCATCCCGCGCGAGCCGCCAATCAACAGGGCGCGCCCGTAGTCTCCCTTGTGTCCTTCGGGATCGCGCGGCGCCAGTTTCGGGAGTGGCTCGGAGTTGTTCATGCGTTGCGACTGCGGGCAGCGTTGCGCGCGATGAGGCCGGCGACGTAGGCCCCTTTGAAGCCGGCGTCGATGTTCACTACGGTCACGTTCGCCGCGCAGCTATTCAACATGCTGAGTAGCGCCGCGATTCCGCCGAGATTGGCGCCGTATCCGACGCTGGTCGGCACACCGATCACAGGGCAATCGACATAGCCGCCGACAACGCTCGGCAGGGCGCCTTCCATGCCGGCGATGACGACCACGGCGTCCGCGCCTAAAATCTGCGGCAGTCTGGCTGGCAGACGATGGGGTCCGGCCACGCCGACGTCTTGCACAAAGCTAACTTCTACGCCCATCCATAGAGCCGTCTCGCGCGCTTCTTCGGCCACTGGCAGGTCGCTGGTCCCGGCGGTGACAATCGCCACCCGACCACGGTCCGCGCTGGCTTCTTTTGCGGCCGGGGGGAGGGGAATTCGAAACGTGCGTCCCAGCGGACTGTATCGCCCTGCCGGGAACGTCCGTAGTAGCTCCTGGGCAAAGTCGGCGGTAATCCGCGTGGCGAGGACGTCGATCTCTTCAGCCATGAGCGCCGTGAAAATCCGCTTCAGCGAGTCGAGCGTTTTGCCCTCGCCAAAGACGACTTCAGGGAAGCCGCAGCGGCGGTTGCGATCGAGATCGAGTTGAGCGTCGCCGGTGTCGGCGATCGGCGATCGAGAAAGCCGGCGGACGAAGTCGTCGACCGAGAGTCCCCCGCGGAGCAGTTCCGTCGCCAGATGATTGAGTTCGGTTGGATCCATAGAGTAATCGTACCCCCTGATTCCACGGAATGCGATGTGGCGCTCGCTGCAGGCGCACAGTGGCGCGCCTTCCCGCCAGTCAGGCCCAGATTAAGGCGCCAAGTGGGCCAAAAACCACCCCTCGCCGGCCCGTTTCGGTCCCGGCAGAGACGGCATTTGAGGTTGTCAATCGGGCTCGTAAGTGATAGCAAATAGCAACGTTATGCCGGTCAGCGCGGGCTTCCAGAGCGGCGGGAGAACTCCGCCGGCTCGCTGCTTTACCGGCCGTTTCTTTGACAAGGTCGAACATCTGATGAGCCGCTTTGAAACGCGTCGGGCCAATCTGCGGAAGCTAGTGCGCAAACAGGGGGCCGAGGCCCTGCTGGTCACCAGCTTTACGAACGTGACCTATCTGACGGGGTTTACCGGGGACGACAGCTATCTGTTGGTGGGTCCTAAAGACACCATCCTGATCAGCGATCCTCGCTACACCACGCAGTTGGAAGAAGAGTGCCCTGACGTCACGCATCACATTCGTCCCCCCGGCCGCAGCATGCTGGATGGCATTGCCGAGGCCGTCAGCGCCGCCAAGATCTCAAAGCTGGCAATCGAAGGGGACAGCATGAGCGTCGCTCTGCATGGGCAGATCGCCGCTAAGCTTTCCAAGGCGTCTCTCATGCCGGCCGCCGGATTGGTGGAAGAGTTGCGCGTCATCAAGGACAAGCAGGAGATCGAAGAGATCTGCCTGGCGGCGCGCTACGCCGAGCGTGGTTTTGCCGCGTTGCGAGCAACCCTGCGGCTAGAGCAGACCGAAAAAGAGGTCGCCGCCAATCTCGAATATCAATTGCGGTTGCTGGGCGCCACTGGCTGTAGCTTCCCGCCGATCATTGCCGTGGGGGCTCGGGCGGCGCTACCGCATGCCCGTCCGACAGATCAAAAAATAGGCGCCGCGGACTTTGTCTTGATCGACTGGGGCGCCACCGCGAAGCAGTATAAGAGCGACTTGACGCGAGTTTTGGTCACCGGTAAGATTTCGCCCAAACTCGAACGCGTGTATAACGTTGTGCTCAAAGCACAAGAGCAGGCCATCGCCGCTGTGCGTCCCGGAATGACCGGACGCGAGGTCGACGCGGTCGCTCGAAAAGTGATTACCGACGCCGGGTTCGGCAAGCAGTTTGGTCACGGCCTGGGGCATGGGCTGGGGCTCGACATCCACGAGGCGCCACGACTGGCCGCCGCGGCGGAGCAGGTGCTTCAGCCCGGTATGGTTGTGACCGTCGAACCTGGAATCTATCTGCCCGGTTGGGGCGGCGTCCGCATCGAGGACGACATCCTCGTGACCAAGAATGGCTGCGAGGTCCTGACCAATGTTCCCAAAAATTTGGAAGAGTCTGTAGTTTATTAGCTTTCGTTCTTGTCCTTACGTACTGACGATGCACTGCGGCTGACTGCAAATTACGGGCAGCGCGGCAAAGAAATACACCAGTGGGCGCAACAGCCCTCGGGAGAGCAAACAGATGGCGAACTCCGCGTCGAACGCCGGCGGCGGCTCGGGCGATGTCTTCGATTTGAAGAAGCTTCGCCAATTGGTCGAGCTAATGAACGAGCACGACTTGGGCGAGGTAGACCTCCGGCAAGGCGAGACTCGCGTGCGCTTGCGCCGCGGCGGTGAGCCGATTGTCGTGACCCAGTCTGCGCAGAGCGCCGCTCCGGGCGGCCGTGGCGCGACGCCTCCGCCAGCCGCGCCCGTCAGCGAAGAACATCTAGTCGTGATCAAGAGCCCGATGGTCGGCACGTATTACGCATCGCCCAGCCCGGACGCTCCTGCCTTTATTAAGATAGGAGACCGCGTCGGTCGCGAGACCACGGTCTGCATTGTCGAGGCGATGAAGGTATTCAATGAAATTCCGGCCGAGACCGCCGGCCAGGTTGTGGCGGTACTGGTCGAGACGGGCGCGCCGGTCGAGTTCGGACAACCATTGTTCAAAATCGATCCCCGTCTCTAACGCCCGTCGCTGAAAATACACGGGTGATCTCATGTATAAACGCATCCTGGTTGCGAATCGGGGCGAGATTGCGCTGCGCGTGATCCGCGCTTGCCGAGAGTTGGGCGTCGAAACGGTAGCCATCTTTAGTGAGGCTGACCGCGGAGCGCAGTACCTGGACCTGGCTGACGAAGCGTATTGCGTCGGACCGGCCAAGGCCGCGGACAGCTACCTGAAGATCGATCGCGTGATTAGCGCTGCCGAAATCGGCAACGTGCAGGCGATCCATCCCGGCTATGGCTTCCTCTCCGAGAACGCGCACTTCAACGAGATTTGCCGTAGCTGCAATATCGACTTCATCGGCCCTGGCTTCGAGGCCATGCGCCGGCTGGGGGATAAGAACGAAGCCCGCAAGATGGCCCGCGCCGCTGGCGTCCCTTGCGTCCCCGGCAGCGAAGGCCTGATTACCGATGAAAAAGAAGCGATTGCCGTCGCCCGCGAAATCGGCTTTCCGGTTTTGATCAAAGCCACGGCCGGCGGTGGCGGCAAGGGGATGCGAATCGCCTCGAACGATCTCTCGCTCAAGAGCGCCATCCAACAGGCACAGGCCGAGGCGCTAGCCGCGTTTGGCAACGCCAGCATCTACCTGGAGCGCTATGTTGAGTTGCCGCGGCACATTGAAGTGCAGATCGTGGCCGATCACTTTGGCAATGTCGTCCATCTTTGGGAGCGCGACTGCACGATGCAGCGCCGTCACCAGAAGGTGATCGAAGAGAGCCCGGCCGCGCATTTGGACCCCAAGGTTCGCAACGCCATTTGCGAGGCGGCCGTCCGGTTGATCAAATCCGCCGACTACACCAACGCCGGCACGGTGGAGTTTATCGTCGATCGTAGCGGCAACTTCTACTTCATCGAGGTCAACGCTCGCATTCAGGTAGAGCATCCGGTGACGGAGATGGTGACCGGGATCGATTTGATCAAGACACAGTTGCAAATCGCGGCGGGCGAACCGCTGCCGTTCAAGCAATCTGACATTACGCAGACTGGTGTCGCGCTCGAATGCCGCATTAACGCGGAAGATCCGGAGCGGGGTTTTCAGCCTTCTCCAGGCCGGATTGAGCGGATGATGATGCCCGGGGGACCCGGCGTGCGGTTTGATACCCACGCCTATCCTGGCTATGTCGTCTCGCCGCACTATGATTCCATGATCGGAAAGTTGCTGGTCCACCGTCCCACCCGCGCCGAGGCGATTGTCGCCATGCAAAAGGCGCTGGGCGAGTTGCGGATCGAAGGCATCAAGACCACCGCCGGCCGCCAGCAGGACATCCTGCGACACGCGGCCTTTGCCGAAGGCACGGTCGATACAAAATTTATCGAGAGGACCTGGCCGGGCTGAGCCGTGTCCCCTTCGACCAACGTAGGGTTCATCCATGACATCGACGCTATCCAGCCCCTCGCACGCGGACAGTCCCATTCGCAAGGTGGCCATTTTGTTTGCTGGCGGGCCTGCGCCTGCCGCTAACGCCGTGATTTCGACGGCAGCCGCTTCCTTTTTGCGAAATGGCATCAAGGTGGTCGGGATCATGAACGGCTACTCGCACCTGATCGAGTTTGCGCCGGATCATCCGCTGCTCGAAGATCGCGATTACGTGACCATCGGCCACAGCATGCTCAAGCGCACGCGCAACAGCCAAGGCATCATGATCGGCACGGCGCGCAGCAATCCCGGCAAGGGGGTCAACTGCGTCGCGGACTTGGACGACGTAAAATGCGTGGCCCCGCTGAAGACCGTGTACGACGCGCTCGCTTCGATCGACGTCGACGCGCTGGTCTCCATCGGTGGCGACGACACGCTCAAGACGGCCAATAAGTTCAAGCTGTTTCAGGATCGGCTGCCGGCCGACGCGCGTCGCATCCCCGTAGTCCATCTGCCCAAGACGATCGATAACGATTACATGGGCATTGATTTCACATTTGGCTATTTCACCGCGGTCGAAACCTTGGCGACCGAGATCCGCAATCTGTTGGCGGACGCCGAGGCTTCGCGCTCTTACTACCTGGCCGAGACCATGGGACGCAGCGCCGGTTGGCTAGCCTATGGATCGGCGATCGCGGGCGAGGCCAGCATGGTGGTCAGCGTCGAAGACATCATCGGCCGCTATCGCAGCGATGAGGTCTACACTAAGCCCGGCACGGATCAAACGATCACCCGGCCGATCATGAAGGTCGACGAGGTCGTGCGCCGCCTGGTCGCCACGATGCGGGCACGCGACACCGAGAAAAAAGAATTCGGCGTCATCGTCATGGCCGAGGGACTTGCAGAGTTTTTGCCGATGAGCTACCTGGAAGGGATCCCGCGCGACGATCACGGGCATATTTCCGTGTCGCAGGTGAATCTCGGTCGGACGTTTGCCAAGCTGATTTCTGAAGAATACAAGCGGCAAACCGGGCGTTCGCGCAAAGTCACCGGGTTGCAATTGGGCTACGAAGCCCGCTGCGCTAAGCCGCTGGCCTTTGACGTCATGCTGGGCAGCCAGCTTGGCGTTGGCGCGTATCGCGCGCTGATCGAAGAGAAGCTCAACGGCGTCATGGTCTCCGTCTCTGGTCAGCTCAAGCTGAACTACGTGCCGTTCACGGAGTTGGTGGACCAGGAGACGCTGGTCACCGTGGTCCGTTACGTCGACCCGCAATCGGATTTCCACCGTCTGGCCCGTTTTGTCGAGACGCACGTTAACGAGTAGCGGTCCATGGTGGCTCCGTGGAGTTGCATGACCGCATGACCACCCCACCCCGTCGCCACTGGTTTCAGTTCTCGCTTGCCACGATGTTCGTGGTGTTGACTGGCGCGGCGATTTTCTTCGCTACACTTGGGGTTCGGGGGATCGTCCTCGCCGGATTAGGCGGCGTTGTGATTGGACTTGTAATGACTACGCTCATGCTGGTTCGATTCGCGTATCGCCTGGACGAGCGTGGCCAAAAATACGCGAGTGCAGCCGTTGCTTTTGTCGCCGCGATACCGCTTTTGATCGTGCTAGTGATTGCAGGTGCTGCTCGGGTTTTGTTCTCGCTTTCCACTATCGGCGGGCCGGGGCACTAAGCATCTAGAATGACCGCTATTCTCGATGACCGAGGATCGACCTGAATGGGGCTGGCTATTTACCACCAGTAACCCTCACCAAGAGGCCTTGGGAGGACTACCCAGGCCGTGCGCCGCTGTTCCGACTGGGCCGCACGTGGCGTTCGCGCCGGCGTGGCTCAATTGCCGTTACTTCTTTTTAAGTTCAAACCGCGGCAGCTCGTTGGCGCCTTCGACGATCGTGACCTGGATGCCGGATTTTTCCGGTTGGCGATAGCGCTCTGGCAGCAATTGGGCGCCGTCGCGGACGAGTTCCTCGCCGACTTGCCGCTGTCCGCGGAGTTCGACCGTCACTTGGTACGCGCCTGGCGGCGCGCCATCGCTGGCCTTGTCCGTTGTCAGCGTGAAGCGGCCATCGGCGTCGGTCGACGCGCGCGGTTTGGCGTTCCAGTCGGCGATGGGCGTCGTCGGATGAAACACGACATACGCCTCGGCGACAGGTTTCCCGTCCACCATCACCTGACCACGGACGGGCTGACAGTTGAGGTCAGGCCCATGGTCGCCGCAGCCCACGAAGGACGTAACGCAAACGAGCGCGCAAGCCCCGGCCGCTAGGACTAGATGCTTACGTTTCATGGGGCGGTTGTGCTTTCGCCGCCGGACCGTGTGACGAGATGGATCAGCACGGTCAGATCGACTTGTTCATTGAGCATGCGGACCGATCCATCGCCCATCGCAAAGTTCGATCCGCCTGGATGAAAGGCGAAGAAGCAATGTCCCCACTCGTTGGAATTGTTGATCGACATTTTTCCGGGGATCGAAATGGGGTCGTTCCAGGCCGTTCGCTGGCCGATCTCATAGGGATTATCGGTCGTCGCCCAGGCGCCGCCACGAGCGCGGACTTTCGGCGGTCCGACGTAATCGACTGGTGTCATTCCGGAGCCGCGACGCCAGACATCTTCGCGCCCGCTGCATTCGCCCAGCATGATGGTGTTGGTGAGTCCGTCGGTCACGTCCGACAGACGGTTTTGCGTGTAACCTTGAATTGTTGCGGTGGCCTTCACATAGGGACGAATCATGCCGTAGAGCGCCAAACCAGTGGACGTCAGTTTCGCGTCATCAGGCAGTTCGTTGTTGATGTCCAGATGAACGCCCGTCGGAACGAAGTAATCTCCACAGGCGCCTGTTTTGTTCGGCCCCGGTGGCGTCTCGGGTTTGTCTTGAATGCGATCTTGATTTGGAGCCGATGGGCAATTCAGCACGGGGATCGGCGTCATGACCAACTCGCGATTGGGCGAAACCCACCAGTCAACTTGCAGGTCATACCCGCTTAGTAGATTTTGCTGTTCGATGTATGGCAGAATCGCGGGCGCCCAATTGTTGGTGCCACTAAGTGGCAGGGCGCTGGTGGCCAGGGGAAGCGTCGAGTTCGTATTTTCGAAGTTGAGCATCGCCAATGAGAGCTGCTTGAGATTGTTCGAGCAGGTGCTGCGTCGCGCCGCTTCGCGGGCCATTTGCACCGCGGGGAGTAGCAACCCAATCAGGATGCCGATGATGGCGATCACCACCAGCAATTCGACAAGCGTAAACCCACGCGCCCGCTTCTGAAAAATCATGTCTCGTCCCTATGCCTTCTCTGTTCGTTCTTCGACTTCTGGCCTGGGCCGACTTTCCCAAGGCAATCCATGTGCCGACGCCTGCAAATGCAAATGCTTACAGGATATTCAGCATCCCCGCGGGGGCATCTATAGTAGAGAGGTCATGATTCTGTCATCTGGCGGCGTTGGATTGATCGCGCGTGGCGATTATTTCGCCACGCATGATGCCATTCCAAACGCGCCAGCAGCGGGCCCGACTATCTGGCTTGGGCAACTTCGAAGTTCATCGCTGGCGTCCCCAGCCGGACGACGCAGGCCTACGGACCGCGGAATGAGGCCATCAGTTTGTCGCGCTCGGCCTCGAGCGGGAATTCGGAGTAGGTCGAGAGGGCCGTTAGGCGCTTCCGCAGGGCGGCCGAGCGGCCATTTTCGCTCACCAGCGAATCGGCGGCCTGCTTGATCTGCTTTTGCAACTGCGCGATTTTTGTGACGGCGCTGGCGTCCTGTTTTTCCAGGCGGGCCACCTCGGCCGCGGCGGCCTCGTTGAGCTGCTCCATCTGCCGTTGCGTGGCCGCAATCCTGGCGTCATTGGAACCGGCCGAACGTTCGATGGCGCCGCTGGACCTGCGAGTGTAACTAATCCGGTTGCCCAATTGGAGCTGCTCCAACTGGGCCGTTAACCTGGCGGAAATCGCTTCGTAGCGCGGTTGGATCTGATCTGCTTGCTTGCTGTAGACTTTGCGCGCCTGTTCGAACTTGGCCAGGTCCGCGGCCAGCTTGGCGTCGTTCTCATCCTTCGCCTGTACGCGAGCTTCTTCCAATTCCTTCGATAGCTGCTGATGCAGCGCGTCGACCGACTCTTGCGCGGCAGTAAACGCCTCCAAGGCCGCCAGCGGAAGCGCCTGGCGAAGTTCCTGCTCGACCGCGGCAATCTGATCGAGGGAGATCGCTCCTTCGGCCGGTCCGCGCAAATAGGCCAGTAGCTCGCCCAGACTCCCTGCCACCGCTGCGCCTGCTTGGGCCTGCTTGGGGTCATCCATGGCGGTAGCCACATCTTTTCCCAGCAAGCGAACTTCGGCGAGGATTGTCTTGTAGTCCTTGATCCAAACTTGGATCCACAGCCGCGTTGATCGCAACTGCAAATGTTCTGGCCGCGCGGCCAATGCGTCGTCGATAAACCGGACGGCGTCGCGCGCTTGCCGATGCCTGATTGCCACCAGCGTCATTGCGTAGGAGGTCCGCGCGTCGCGCGAGCCGGCGGCGCGGTGTTTGTCGTATTGGACCTTCGCGTTTCCAAAGCCCGCGGTGGGGGACTTCCAGCCGGCTTCAAGTATGGCAACGGCCGGGGCCGGATTCTCCGCGGCGACCACGGATGACGCAGCGCACAGGATGGCGGCGCCAAAAATGGCGCCCACGGGAGTGCATCGATGCTGACCTGGCCTTGCCCCCATGGGTCTTCCGCCCCCTCGCTAGCGGCATTGGAACGACTGGATCTGCGAATGCAGTTCCCTCATCGTACTGGCAGCGGGCGACCGATCGCAAATCTTCGGGCCAAAATCCTCGATAAATCGTTCCGCCACTTGGATTTGCCCCACTTCGCCAAACCGTCTAAAATCTGACGTTCAGGCCCTGCCTCGGGGCGTTCCGCAACTTTGACTAACCCAGACCGCGCTCTCCGCTCGAAGTCTCTGAATAGGCAGCCAAAAACCGCGAGCGCGGTCGAGCGAAGAAATATCAATCCAAGAGCCGCGATGCGATTCACCAAAATGCAAGGCGCCGGCAACGACTACGTCTATGTCGATTGCTTTCGCGAAAACCTGCCAGAGGACCCGGCCGAGATGGCTCGCCAGGTTGCCGATCGTCACTTTGGCGTCGGCGGCGATGGCATGATTTTGATTTGCCCTTCGGATGTGGCCGACGCGCGGATGCGGATGTTCAACGCGGATGGGTCCGAATCCGAGATGTGCGGCAACGGGATTCGCTGTGTCGCCAAGTACGTTTACGACCATGCGATTTGTCAGCGCCCCACGCTCAAGATTCAAACCGGCGCTGGCGTGCTGACTCTGGACGTGCTGGTGGTGGACGATCTGGTAGAGCGCGTGCGCGTCGACATGGGCCCGCCGATTCTGGAGCCAGCTAAGATTCCGGTTGCGCTGCCGGCGTCTTTCCGCGGAAATCGCGTCGTCGACGCGCCGCTGGAGCCCTACTTTGCGCTCAACGAGCCCGCCGGCTGGGCGCAGCGCTGCGAGCTTGATCCGCGGATGACCTGTGTTTCGATGGGAAACCCGCACGTCACAATTTATTGCGACGACGTCGCGGCGGTTCCGCTGGAAGTCGTGGGTCCGGTGCTGGAGCGGCTGGCGATATTTCCCAAGCGGATCAACGTCCATTTCGTGCAGGTCCATTCCGCCGGCGAAGTCACCATGCGGACGTGGGAGCGCGGGTCGGGCATTACCTTGGCCTGCGGCACCGGCGCGAGCGCCGTCTGCGTGTCGGGCGCACTGACGGGTCGGACCGGGCGAAAGATTCTGGCGCACTTGCCGGGCGGAAACCTGGAGCTGGAGTGGGCTGAGAATGATCACGTTTACATGACCGGTCCGGCGGTGGAAGTCTTTTCGGGCGAGTGGGCGCCGGCCGCTGCGGCAAGCGTCGCGCGGTAGCTGCGTCGTTCGGCCAAGATTCTGAATCACAAACGAAGGCAAGGAAGCCACCGGATGAAAATTCGCAGTCCGCTGCTGATCAAATCGGCCGCCCTATTAGCAGCAAACCTGATCCGCGGCTGGATGTCGACGCTCGACTACCGCGTCTCGTTCTACGACCCCAAGGTCGATCCGTGTAACCCGCTGAGCCAAGGCCAGAAGATCTACATCTTCTGGCACGAGTACATCCTATTTCCGATCTATCTGCGCGGGCATTGCAATCTGGCGATGCTCCTCAGCCAGCACACGGACGCGGAAATTCTCAGCCACGTCGCCGGTCACTTGGGCTTCGATCACGTGCGTGGCTCGTCGAACCGGGGAGGCGCCGCGGCGCTGCGAGAGCTACTGGCCAAGAGCCAGCGAATGCACCTGACGATCACGCCCGACGGTCCCCGTGGACCGCGTCGCCGCCTGGCGCAAGGCCCTGTCTATTTGGCTTCGCGTCTCGGGTTGCCGATTGTTGCGATGGGGTTTGCCTACGATCGCCCATGGCGCGCCGGAAGTTGGGATCGGTTTGCGCTGCCACGGCCGTTTTCTCGCGCACGCGCTTGTGTCAGCCCCGAGATGCAGATTCCTAGCGGACTCGATCGCGAAGGCATTGAGCACTACCGCGTGCAGGTGGAGACCATGCTGAATCGGCTGACGCTGGAGGCCGAGGCCTGGGCCGAATCCGGGACGCAAAAGGTTAACGAGTTTCCACTCCGCGCAGAACGCGCCGGCGCCGGCCGCGGCGATGCCCAAGGCTGGCCACTCGTTCCTCGCGCTGCCGCCGAGGCGCGCGCCGCGTAGCGCGTCCTTGCCGTAAACGCGTAGGATTGCATGAAATAGCGAGATCATTCCTATCAAGGCGTTCGAGCTATCTTCTCAAACGCCCACTGGAGCGATTCATATCGCTGCCGCAGATTGCCGTAGAGGCTTTCGTCTACGCCAAACTTCGCGTAGTTCGTGGCGACGTACTCGCTCGCGGCCGCAAGCTGGGACGCAATCGCCGCGATCTCGGTTGGGCGATCGAGCCACCATTCGAGGACGCCGGCCAGGTAGTTAAGTGCGTCGCTATCCGCCACAGAAGCATCGCTGTGAATATAGCTGATCGCCGCCGGCACGTAGTAACAAAACGCGCGCGGGCCCATCCACATCAGGTCTTCTTGGTAGTACTCAAAACCGGCATGAAATAACGCTTCCGCTTCCTCCAGGCTCTTACCTAAAAAATGCTCGCACGCACAGCGCTCATCGAGCGAGTCATAGACGTTGACATCGTCGGCGTGCGGAATGTCGTCCGTCATGGAATGGATTTCTCTCTAGCGTCTCGAACGTCAGCAATTGCGACAGAATTCCGCAATCATACCCACGGTCGCCGCCAGTTGCCAGTTTCGTCCGGTTAGTCGCTGCGCTATCCCGCGTAGATGCAGGCCGCTATATTTCGGGGCATGTCTCTCCCTTTTGCCAGCGATGACGTCGAACGCCCTCTTTCGGTTGGGGAACTTACCGAACAGATCAAGGGTCTGCTCGAAGGAACGTTCCACGGCGTCTGGGTCAGTGGCGAGATTTCTAATCTTTCCAGACCGCAGTCGGGGCATCTCTACCTGACGCTCAAAGACGATCGCGCGCAGTTGAAAGGGGTCGTCTGGCGGACGACCGCCTCGCGCTTGCGGTTCGATTTGGAAGATGGGTTGGAAGTAATCTGCCAGGGAGATTTGGACGTCTACGCCCCGCGCGGCTCGTACCAGATCGTCATCCGCCAGATCGAGCCCAAGGGGATTGGCGCGCTGGAATTGGCGCTGCGTAAGCTGCGAGATCGCCTGATGGCCGAAGGCCTGTTCGATCCCGCGCGCAAGCGGCCCATTCCGCGCTTTCCGCGGCGGATTGCCGTGATTACCAGCCCCAGCGGCGCGGCGATTCGCGATTTTCTGGAAGCCCTGCGGATCCGCTGGCGCGGCGCCGATGTCTTGGTCGTGCCGGTCCGCGTGCAGGGCGAAGGCGCCAGCCGTGAGATCGCCGCGGCCATCGAAGCCGTCAACCGATTGCCAATTGAGATTGATTGCCTGGTCGTCGGCCGCGGCGGAGGCAGCCTGGAGGATCTCTGGGCGTTCAACGAAGAGCCCCTATTGCGGGCTATCCACGCCTCGCGGATTCCGGTCGTCTCGGCCGTGGGTCACGAGATAGACGTCACGCTGGCGGACCTGGTGGCCGATCTTCGCGCGCTGACGCCGACGGACGCTGCCGCGCGCGTCGCCCCGGACGCCAACGAACTTGCCGCGGCGCTGGCCATCTGCCGGCAGCGGCTGACGCTTGGATTGCGTGGCATGGCGGCGACGGGTCGCGCACGGCTCGACGCGCTATCCGAACGAAGCGCGCTGCGCCGACCCTACGATCTATTGCGCGATCTGACGCAACGTCTGGATGAACTCAGCCTACGCAGCACGCGCATTGCGCGGCGCAATTTGCAGGACGCCCGCCGCCAAGCCGACGCGCTGCGAGCACGGCTGGAATCGCTCAGTCCGCTGGCCGTGCTGGAACGAGGCTACAGCCTGACGCAACGCGCGGGGACCGGCGAGATTATTCGCGACGCCAGCCAACTTGCCGTCGGCGAGCAAATCGTAACCCGTTTTGCGGCGGGCCAGTCGACCAGCCGAGTGGAGTCCACCAGCGCCGATGGGCGTTCTTGATCGGCCATCGATGCGAGGCCCCTCAACCGGGTCGCTCACTCAGGTTTGGCGTGGCGCCAACTGGTATATTATTTCCGAGAGACGAGTTCGCTCGATCGAATCGAGAATTCGTCGGCGTAGCGACCGTCCTCTCAATCCAACTGCCTCCTAGCTAGCAGAGCGACACGCGATGAGCACCCAGCCGGACGAGGAATCCCAGACGCCAGGTTTTGAGCAGGCGCTGCAGCAATTGGAGACAATTGTCCATGCGCTGGAAGATGGCCGGTTGGGCCTGGATGACTCGCTGGCTCGCTATGAACGCGGGATCCACCTGCTCAAGCACTGCCACCAGCTTTTGGAGCGGGCGGAGCGAAAAATTGAGATGCTGTGCGGAATCGACGCCGAAGGGAACCCCGTCACGGAGGCGTTCGATGCGCTGGCAGAGTCTACGCCTGAGGAAAAGTCTGCCACCAGGGTCCGCCGGCGCGCCGCGCCCAAGGCAGCGCGAGGCGGGAATACCCCCTCCCCACAGCCCGCTGGGGGGGCCGACGACATAGACGAACCGGCAGGGCTCTTTTAGAATGACGTGGGATTAGGCGGTGACCCTCAAGAGCATGTAAGTCGTTGCCCTGGTAATGGAAACGTCGATTACTCCGTTCTCGCAAATTGCCGCGCGTTACAGCGCGTCGATCGACGAGGCCTTGGACTCCTTTAGCGCCCTGCCGGCGGACTGTCCGCCCCGGTTGTGCGAGGCGATCCGTTACAGCCTTTTGGCGCCCGGCAAGCGGCTGCGACCGCTACTGGTGTTAATGTCGTGCGAGGCCTGCGGTGGAGATATTGCGGCCGCGATGCCTGCCGCCTGCGCCGTGGAAATGGTGCACGCTTATTCGCTGATCCACGACGATCTCCCCTGCATGGACGACGACGACATGCGTCGCGGTCGTCCCACAAATCACAAAGTGCATGGCGAGGCGCTGGCCGTGCTGGCTGGCGACGCCCTGCTGACGATGGCGTTTGAAGTGCTCGCCAACGAAATCCATCCCTACCGGACGGCGGCGTTTTGTTGTCTGGAGCTTTCGCGGGCTGCTGGCCCCACGGCATTGGTTGGCGGGCAGGCGGACGATTTGGACGGCGTTTCGGCCACGGTTGATCTGCCGCGGCTCGAGGCGATCCACCGTCGCAAGACCGGTGCGTTGATATTGGCGTCGATCCGACTGGGAGCGATCATCGCCCGCGCTTCCAGACGGCAACGCGCGGCGCTGGAGACGTATGGCCAGCGGATTGGCCTGGCGTTTCAGATTACAGATGACCTGTTGGATGCGACTGGCGATCCGGTTGCATTGGGCAAAGGGGCTGGCAAAGACGCGGACCGCGGCAAGCTTACGTTTCCGGGCCTGTTGGGCGTGGAAGAAAGCCGTCGCCGCGCGGAACAATTAATTGCCGAAGCCATCGCCGCCGTGACCACCTTGGGCCCCACCGCGGAAGGGCTTGAGTCGCTCGCGCATCATGTTTTGCAAAGGAATCACTAGATGGACGAGTTGCTCTCACGGATCGAGTCTCCCAAAGACCTGCGCGGTCTGTCGCTGGTTCAGCTAGAGCAATTGGCCGCCGAGATGCGCGAAGCACTTTGCAATCTGGTCTCGAGCCGCACTGCGCACTTTGCCTCGAACCTGGGAGTCGTCGAGCTTTGCCTGGCGCTGCACACCACGTTCGATTTCAGTCGCGATCGCCTGATCTGGGACACCGGTCACCAGATTTATCCGCACAAGCTAATTACCGGTCGCTATCGCCAGTTTTCTTCGATGCGCACCAAGGGGGGCCTGATGGGCTACCCCAACCCGCATGAAAGCGAATACGACCTGTTCATGACCGGTCACGCGGGGTGCAGTGTCTCCACGGCGCTCGGCCTGCGATCGGGCGATGAGCTGCAACCCAGCGAGGCGGATCGCCACTCAGTGGCTGTGATTGGCGACGGCGCGTTTCCGTCCGGCATCGTCTTCGAGGCGCTGAATAACGCCAGCACGATGAAGCGGCGGATGCTGGTGATTCTGAACGACAACAAGATGTCCATCTGCCCGCGCGTGGGTGGCATTGCCGATTATTTCGACCGGCTGCGGCTCAACCCCTATTACACCGGATTGAAGCACGAGGTCTCCCGCGCCCTCTCGAAGGTGCCGCTGGGCGATCAAATGGAGCGACTGCTGGGCCAGGCCCGGGACTCAATCAAAGCCGGCCTGCATGGCGGGATGTTGTTCGAGGAGCTGGGCATTCGCTACATGGGCCCGATTGATGGTCACAACATTGGCCAGCTCACCAAGTATCTGAAGCTGGTCAAAGACGTCGAAGGTCCGGTGCTGTTGCACGTGGTGACCGAGAAAGGACACGGCTTTCAGCCCGCCGCGGAAGATCCCGTCTTTTTCCACACGCCGGCGCCGTTCCGCCGCGAGCAGAATGGCGAAGTGGCCGTCAAGAAATCGACGTCGCGTTCCTACACCAACATTGCTAGCGAGGCGATCGCCGAAGCGATGGACGCCAGCGAAAAGGTCACTGTGATGACCGCCGCCATGTGCCAGGGCAACAACCTGGAGCGAGTGCGCGATCGCTTCCCCACACGCTTTTTCGACACCGGTATTTGCGAGTCGCACGCCGTGGCGTTTGCCGCTGGCCAGGCCAAGGCCGGGCTGCGTCCGATCGTTGACATCTACAGCACGTTCTTGCAACGCAGCTACGACCAGATCTTTCAGGAAGTGGCGCTGCAGAACTTGCCGGTCACGTTCATGCTCGATCGCGCCGGTTTGACCGGTCCCGACGGACCGACGCACCACGGTATGTTCGACATTGGCTACATGCGGCTGTTCCCGAACATGGTCGTCATGGCGCCCGGCGACGAGCGCGACATGGCCCCGATGTTGCAGTTCGCGCTCTCGCACGACGCACCGGTCTCACTCCGCTATCCCAAGGCCGCGGCCCGACAGATCGAACGTTTGTTCGCGCCCATTGAGCTAGGCCGGGCCGAAGTCCTGGAGTGGGGACACGATTGCATCCTGGTCGCCTGCGGCACGCTGCTCGACGAATGCGTTGCCGCCGCGGCGACGCTTCGCGCTGAGGGTTTGGACGTCGGCGTGATCAACGCCCGGTTCATCAAGCCGCTCGATACCGAAACGATCTTGCGGGCGATTGAAACGGCCGGCGTCGTCATCACCGTGGAAGAAGGGGCATTGGCCGGCGGCTTTGGTAGCGCCGTGCTGGAAGCCGCTTCGGAAGCGGGTTTGCCGGCTTCGCACGTCCGCCGCTTGGGCGTGCCGGACCGGTTTATCGAGCACGGCGAGCGGGCTGAATTGCTTGCGGACCTGGGACTCGACGCCGCGAGCATCGCCACCACGGCCCGCGAGTTAACGGCCACAGTGCGGGATTCATCCGCTGAGAGCGATCTGATCCGCAGCCACCGCCGCGAATCTTAATCGCCGCAATGCAAGTCCGGCTACCCAAGGCAGAACTGCGCAACGAAGCGCGCCTGCTGTCAAAAAGGCCCAGCCGTCGAAGACGCAATCCGAGATAGCTTCCCGCGGGATTACGTCGAAGGGGTGCGGGCGTCGAAGCGCAGGCTTTCCAAGAAGCGGCTGGCGCCCATGTAATCGCGAGAGCTGTACTCGTTGATGTTGGACCGGAGCAAATCGATCAATCGCGTGCAGGCCTTGTCGATACCGAGATACGTCTCGGCTCCGATAAAGCCTGATGTTGTCGCCCGCGCCTTGAAGAGATTGTCGAGATCGTCAATCGGCTCGGCGTAGCGCGGATCGCGGAGAATGATCGGCCAGTTGATGCGACCCGTAATTGGGTCCAACTGCGTGACGTCCAACCGTTTGGGGGACGCGTCCCGGGCGATCTTGTTCAACTCGTCAGTCGAAAGCCGCGTGATGTTGCTGGCCACGTACGCCTTGTGGGCCTGCCGCATCTCAATGTAGGAGTTGGTCCACTCAACGCGGTTTTTGATGTCTTGCGAGCGGGCTTGCGTGACGTTCTTCAGCGCTTCGCTGTTCATGAGGTTGGCATAGCCCGATGCGCCGACCACGGACGCCAGGCCTTGCAGTTCGGACGAGGCGGCGGTGCCAGGATTTCCCCAACCTCCGCCGAAACCACCGAAGCCACCGTACGGCATCCCGTAACCGCCGCCGGCGAAGCCCCCCATGCCCCCTTCGCGAATATCGACGCGCTGATTAGGAGCAGCTCGGTTGACTGCTTGTCCGAACGCGATGTTGGCGAATAGGACTGAGCTCGCGCAGGCCAGTAGAGCCAGCGGCCCCTGGATGGATGCACGCAGGGCTCGCTCGGGAGATTTCTGGCGAGTACAACCGGTCCGACTCGAAAAACCGGATTCGCTCTGTACTGGAGACATCCGAGGGGCCCTTTCTGGAACGGGCAATCGCGCCTGCAACCAAGTGGCGAGCGCAGTGAATAGACTTGGCAAACACCCAAGTTTATACTCCATTTCCAAGGGGTTCAAGCTCGCTGTTGGAACCGTTTTTCGCGCATTTGCCCAGCAAAAAAGGGGTAGACTGGATTCAGGCCTGGGATCTGACCAGAATGGACGTTAGCGGCGTCCGGCAGGCTCAAACCCTGGGCAGTGCCAGTTTGAATCGTGCTGGGTCTTTTCCGCAGATAAAAAGAGTTTTTTAGAACACGTCACGCCAATCGGATTTCGCCCGCAGTGCCTTGAGCGTAACTGCAAGTGAAGTCCGTCCAACTCGTTGGGGAGTCGATCTATGCGTCGTTTGGGCCCGATCGCTGTATTTGCATGCTGTGCGTTGGCCGGACTGCCATTCGCCTCGGCTCAACCCAAGGCCGCCCCTAAAGCAGCAGCGCCGGCTGCCAAGGCGGCCCCTCAGAAGACGGCCGAGGAATGGATGGCCGAACTCGACGGCCCAATGCACTTGGAGGCGATCGATTCACTCGCCCGCATGGGCGCCACCGCCAAAGTCGCCGTCCCTAAACTAACTCGTCTGTTGGATAGCAGCGACGATCAAGCGCGTTGGCGTTCGGCTCGCGCGTTGGGCGCAATGGGAAGCGCGGCCGAGAGTGCTGTGCCCGTACTGCTCAAACATCTGGGCGCTCCTGAGAGCGAAGCGCCGGTTCGCGCACAGTCCGCCGCGGCGCTCGGCAAGATTGGCGTCAAGAGTGACGAAGTCCTCAATACGCTGGTGTTGTCTGTCGGCGATCCCGAGGTTCACGTTCGCCACGCGGCGATCGAGGCGCTCCGCCGCTTGGGTCCGGAACCGAGCATGTTGATCCCGGTCTTCACGCAAGTTTTGAACGACTCGCACCCGGACGTGGCGGTGCGAGCTATGGCCGCCTTGGCCGATATCGGCGAGGCCGCCGTTCCGGCCTTGATCGAGGCGACCAAGGAACCCAAGGCACGGCACTGGGCGACCGTTGTCCTTGCCGAGATGGGCCCCAAGGCCGCTCCGGCGGTCAGCGCGCTCGAAAAGTTGGCCATGGATCCTGAGCCGGAAGTGCGGATGCAGGCGTTGATCGCGCTCGGCCAGATTGGCGACGCCGCCAAGCCGGCCATCCCGACGATTCTCAAAGGTCTCACCGCCGAAGAGCAGGGCGTCCGCTACGGCGCAATCTTTGCGCTCGGCAAGCTCCGTTCGGAGGAAGCGTTTGTTGATCTGGAAAAGATGGTCGATACCAAAGATCCAATCCTGCACTTGATTGACGCCTGGGCGCTAGCCCGGATTCACCCTAATGATCCGGTCTGCATTCGCCGCGCGATCGACTCGATTGTGCAGGGCTTGGAGAGCGACGACCCGCAATTGAGCCGCACCGCGGTCCGCGCTCTGGCCGAGGCCAATTTCTCTCCCGAGGAAATGACCCCGGCAGTCCGCGCCGCTCTCGACGAGATCGACCCGACTGTGCTAGAGCACGTGCTAATGGCGCTTTCGGACTTAGGCGAGAAGGCCGTGCCGATGTTGACCAAGGCCATTAACGATCCAAAGACGCGCGACGCCGCGATTCGAGCGCTCGCCCGGATTGGCCCGGAGGCCAAGGGAGCGGTCCCCATTTTGATCACTATGCTCGCGGATAAGAATCCGCTGGTCGTGGCAGACGCCGCCACGGCGCTCGCCCGGATTGGTCCAGACGCCGCCAGCGGCGCGGCGGCCCTCACGGCGCTATTAAGCAACGCCGACATGGAAGTGCGTAGCGCGGCGACCAACGCGCTCGGAACGATTGGCGCGCCAGCCAAGGCGGCCGTGCCGGCGCTGCTCAAGCAGGTCAGCGGACCGGAGCCGATGTTGGTTGTGGCCAGCGTTTGGTCCATTCGCCGAATTGAACCGGAGAACAGGGCGCTGGCGCCCGTGGCCACGCCCATCCTGGTAAAGATGCTGGCTTCGGACAAGCCGCAGATTCGTTATCAGGCCGCCGCAGCGCTCGCGGACTTGGGCCCACCGGCCCGCGCGGCTTTGCCATCGCTGACCAAGCTATTGGAAGATTCGGACGAGCACGTCCGCGCCATGGCGGGTACGGCCCTGAGCCGGATTCAACCGCCGCCGAAACCGAAATAAACGGCGAGGTTGCCCTCGCAAGTCGGATTCGGCGCCGGCGATCGTTCGTTTGAATGCGCGCCTAGCGCTCTTCGATTGTGATGTCCTTGTACCAGGCTTCGCTGGGTGCGCCGCCGTGGATTTGCACGGCGATGACGCCGCGCTCGGCGATATCCGGGTCCTTCTCCGTATAATCGACGGTCTGCAAACCGTTGATCCAAAGTTGGATCCTTTTGCCTTCGGCCAGAATGCGATAGTCATTCCAGTCATCGCGGCGAAGAACTTTTTCGACCTCCTTCGCGTCCGGCTTGGCCAAGATCTTATTGCGACGCGATTCGTCGTACAACGCGCCCCAGTAGCCATCTCCCAGATCCGCCTGATAGCCGGAGACCTCGTGGTGATCGGGTATCCGCTTGGTGCGCAGTTGGATGCCGGCGTTGGCGCCTTTGCCGAGCAGCTTGAATTTGGCTTTCAGTTCGAAGTCGCCAAACTCGCGCGTCGTGCAAAGGAACTCGTTGCGCGGGATCTTGGCCTTGAGCGTGCCGGCAACGATCGCGCCGTCCTGAATGCGGAAGGACTCCTTATTCCCCTCCCAACCGTCGAACGTGCGGCCATCGAACAGCGGTCGTGGCTCGCCGGCCTGACCGGTGGCGGCAGCGAGCGCGAGAATTGCGAACGTCAGCAGCGAGATCGCCTTGAGAGATGTCGATTTCATCATGTGGGCCTCCGAGAAGCGTGGGATACGTTGACGCGGGCGAAATACGAGCGGCGCGGGCGCTGGTGAGCATAACTCGGTTTGAGAGCCAGGGCCACGCGCGCGCGGGGCGCCAATTCCTTCCTCGTCGGACATGCAAGTGAGGAGTCTTCGTGCTTAGCCGTCACGTTCCACGTGACGTAGCGAGCCGTTGTCTGGCGGCAAAGAATCCTCGTTGCCGTCTGAACGCCGATGCACGACACCATCTCGGGGACCGCGATGGTCCCATGACGCGCGATGCGAAACGTGATTGCACGACGGGCCTGTGGGGATGCTTTCCGGGGTGTCGCTGCGCTCAACCCCCGACTAGTATCTGCGATCCCTTTCGGAATCGTGGATGTGACTATGATCCTTTCAGCATCGTGATTGCGATGCAAAGTCGTACGTCCTTTGAATCAACTAACTCACTAGCCGTTCGATGTCCACTGGCGTTAGGCCGACGGAGTTGGCGGTGGTTGTGATTTGGCCCCAGGTCATGTCGTCCAGGTCGATGCCGTTTTTTGTGCGCTGTGCGCGGCAGCGTTCTTCCGGTTCGCCTGGCATCAGGATCTCGCCGCCGGGGATCATGGTTTTTGCGCTCTTGACGAAGTCGATGTAGCGGGTGACTTCGCCGCCAAAGGCGTCCGTTGGTTGGAACTTGCCGGGATCGAGCGCGAGCATGAACATTGCTTGTTCCAAGCGGGGCAAGCCGGACGCGCTGCAGCCGCCGCCGGTCAGGGCGCCGGCCAACATTTCGACCATGATCCCCAGGCCAAAGCCTTTGTGGCCGCCGAAGGGGAGGATGGAACCGGGGGGATCGCCGTAGAAGACGCGTGGGTCGTTCGTCGGCGCGCCGGTGGAATCGATGATGCATCCGTCCGGAACGAGTTGCCCTTTGTTGAACGCGACGCGAATCTTACCTTCGGCGATCTGACACGTTGAGATGTCCAGCAGCAGCGGCGGCTTGTGCGGCACAGGCACAGCAATAGCGATGGGATTGGCTGACAGCCGGCGCTCGATTCCGCCCAGCGGCGCCACCAGGATGCCGCCGCCTGATGTGTTGACGAAGACCAGCGAGATCAATCCCGCTTCGGCTGCCTGCGCGGCCCAGGCGCCAACGCGCCCTACATGTCCACTGTTGCGGAGCGCCACGGCCGAGATGCCATGGCCGCGGGCCATGTCGATCGCCAGTTCCGTCGCTTTGCGGGCCATCACCTGGCCGAAGCCAAGCTGCCCATCGAGCACCGCCAGACACGGAGCGGAGAGGACTGTCAGAGGCTCGCGATTCGGCACGAGCTTTCCTTCGCGGACCCAGTTGATGTAGGAAGCGATCCGGATCACGCCGTGCGAATCGTGGCCGACCAGGTTAGCCTCGACCAGATGCTGCGCCACGGCCTGCGCTTCGTCCTTGTTCGATCCGGCGCCGGCGAAGATGGCCGCTACCAGGCGCTCGAGCGGTTGCTGTTGGATGTTCATGTTGGGAATTCCGTAGATGACTCTGTCAGACAGAAAACGCGAGTGGACAATGCACCATCAAAAAGCGCGCAATAAAAAAGCCCGCTGGTCCCAACATTCTGGGGCCAGCGGGCCTGAAGATACCACATTTTTTTCGTCGCGCTCGGGCCGGTTGTTGAGCGGCGCGAGGTTAGTTGGCAGTCGGCTTAGCGGCGGCTGGCCTGGCGAGCTTGCGGACGGCGAGCCGTCTGCGTCTGCTTAGGCGCTGGCAACTTAGCAGGCATGCCAATCTCCGGGCGAGGAGCGGCCGAAGAATCGGTCGGCGAAATCTCGACCGCCTTACCACCGGCCACTTGCGGGTCGGCGTCACGCTCGGTGATCTTTGCCGCGTTGGCTACCTTGCCGTCGTCCTTCCACCAGGTCCACTTGCCACTCTCAACACCGGCGACATAGTCACCGCTGGCGGCCTTCTGGCCATTCTCGTGCCACCAGGTCCACTTGCCAATCTGATGACCGGCGTCGAACTCGCCTTCGATGGCTTTCTGGCCATTCTCGTACCACCAGTTGAACTTGCCAATCGGCAGGTCGTCGGCGTATTCGCCTTCGCTCTCGACTTGGCCGTTCTTGTGGTAAGAGATGTAGGCGCCGTGACGTTGGTCCTTGCCTTCTTTTTCAACCTTGGTGGTGATGGCGCCGTTCCACCAGTCGTAGTTGCACTTCAGCACTTCGCGAGCGAACAGGTAGGTCGCCTCAGTGCGGGTGCCGCCACCTGGATGGGTTTCGACCTTTTTGGCCAGCCGACGACCGTTATCGAACGTCTCGTTGCGAACGACGTCCTTGTTCGGCCCCCACTCTTGCCACTGGCCATTGATCTGGCCGTTGGTGAAATCAATTTCACGCATCTTCTCGCCACTGGGGAAGTACCAGGTGCTCTTGCCGTCGCGTTCGCCGTAGCTGAACGCAAACTCGCTGATCTTCTGGTCCTTGCTATCGAAGATGTTCCAAACGCCATTCAACTGGCCGTTCTCGAAAGTGGCTTCCGAGACAAACGGTGGTTGAAAGTGCTTGTACGGGGCCTGGTTCAACATTTCGCTGGCCACGGTCAGGTGCCAGCGGGTCCAGGCGCCGTGACGCTCGCCGTAGCGATATTCGCCGCGACCGAGCACGCTTCCTTTTTCGTCGAACATCGTCCACAGGCCGTGGTTGACGTAGTTACCACTGGCATCCTGAATCACGTGCCGTTCGACCTTGACGGCGCGGTTCGGATACCGCTCTTGAATTAGTTCTTGCTGCTGTGCGCCTTTGTCCGTGGCAACTGCCTGCGGAGTGGCGGCGACCGTCTCATCCGTGGCGATCACGTCCGCCGGCGCGACGGCCTGAGCCGTCGGAGCCGAATCGTCCGTGTCCGTGATCGAGATGTCGGCAAAGCATGGCCCACCCAACGATAGGAAGGCCGTAATCCGTAGGATCCAATCTTTGGTTGAGCGCGACATGACACCAAACTCCCTTGTGCAAGCAATGTGACCTGACGAATCGGATTTACCGTTCCGTGGCATAGATTCGGATCGGACAGTGCAATCCGGCGGCTGAGAGTTTGTGAATCAGCCGGCACAACCGGACGAATCGTTACAGTCGGACGCCACAGCCCTGGCGGCGCCAGCAGCCCTGCTAGCAAAGTCGCGAACTTTTATGGGTCAAGCACTTACGTTCGAGTAGCGCTCGCGCAAACGGGCGCCTGACGGCGCCGCTTTGCAAAATCTGCGCTGCCAGCGTTTTTTGCCAGCGTCTGTCCTGATAGCGTCGGACGCCTTAGATTATGGGTACGTGAGGCAGACCTTGAAGGCGCGCCACCTTGGCTGCCCGCCCGCCCGCCCGCTGCAACAAGCGCAGAAAACGACCCAACAGGAACGAGAACGCGATGAAATCCCTGCAGGGCCAACTGTTGGTTGCCTCGCCTGATTTGCTCGATCCCAACTTTCGCCAGACCGTGGTCTTGATCGTGCGGCACACCGCCGACGAAGGATCGCTCGGCCTGGTGCTGAACCGTCCGACCGGCACTTCGATTAAAGAACTCTGGCAACGGCTGGGCGAAAGCGACTGCGCCAGCGACGCGCACTTGTGCCTCGGTGGCCCCTGCGAAGGCCCCTTGATGGCGCTGCACGCGGAACGGTCCTTGGGAGATATCGAAGTCTCGGCCGGGATCTTCTTTAGCTCCGACACCGAGCAGCTTACGCAACTTTTGAATCAAACCCACGAGCCGGCGCGGTTCTTCTACGGCTATGCCGGTTGGGGCCCAGGGCAGTTGGAGTTGGAGCTGGAAGAGGACTCTTGGAGCATCGGCCCGGCGAGTCCCCAGCACGTCTTTGCGACAGACGAGGAACTGTGGGAGCGGACAACGACCGAGGCCGCCGGCTGGGAAGTTCTCTCCGCGCTGAAGATCCGCGACGTCCCGTCGAACCCTTCGTTGAACTGACCTGTCCGGACGGGCGGGGCTGTCCGCAGGGGAGGGGCGGCAGACGGCTCTAAGCGCTGGCCCTGTGCGACGTTGGCGGCAGAGTTCGTTCGGTGCGAGGGACCGAAGGATGTTGGCGCCGCCTGCCTGGGGACCGGACTTGACTGCCCAAATGGCCCTCTCTACGCTAAACTGACGCTGTGGAACTGATGCCGTAGATTGGGCAGGTTGCACGGTCCACGAAGTTGCTGGTTCGAATTGCCGATAGTGAATTGCCTCCGGCGATGTGACTGGCGATAGTTCGCCATGGGTCCCTTCGCGGAGGGCGAGTCCCGCGGCGCACGCTCACTGGGGAATGGTGTAACGGTAGCACGACTGGCTCTGAACCAGTTAGCCTAGGTTCGAATCCTAGTTCCCCAATTCTTTTTGAGCCGCCAGTTGGCTGTCATCCCCGGGGCCTGACGCGGGAAAACATCCCGCGAACGATGCGGGTTCGATTCGTCGTCCCGCGATCCTGGTCCTTCCTAGCCCGACATTTAAGTGAGGGTCCTTCGTCGTCTTCCTCTCCGCAGTAGACGCGCGTGTTCAACTGTGCGGTGCGCGTCGACGAAAAAGATCCCGGTTCGAGCTGGGAAGGGGGGCGCTGATCGCGAATGCGCGCATCGCCGGCGGTTAGAGCCGAAGCGCTAACGCGCGCTGTCGCAACGTTTCCGAATTCCGCGGCCTGCGAATGCGTGATCTTGCTAGCAGCACTGACAGCGTTCCGCAATTTCGGACAACGTCGCAGTCGCGGGCTCGTCGAGCTCGAATCAGGCCGATTGGTGATGTTTAGGTTGGCTGACGAACGCGGATTGGCCGAAATGATCTAACGCGGCCCCTAATCGAACTCTCGACGGGGCCCTGCGGAGTCTTTGCCAGCGACTGCGGGCGAGACTCCCGCATTTTGAGCCAAGGACTCTGGCATGGTCACGTTTGCCGTCACTCTGCTTCTGATTGCGCTGCAGACGCTTGCGCTGTGGACGGCCCAATGGACGTATCCGGACTTTCGCGCGTCGATCGGTGGAGCGCGTGTCGCAGCCTGGGCTCGGCCGCTCCTTGTCGCAAGCGTCTCGGTCAGCGTATTTCTGATCGCCGCAATTTTGCCTGGCTGGAAGCTACAAGTTTCATTTGCGGCACTCTGTTACTGCGGCGTCTGCTTTTTCGACCTGATCAACGTTGCGTTCATCGTCTATCTCGGCGACACGTTCCTGCGGCTATATAAGCACTTGCCAAAGACCCCATTGCGCGGCAGTTCGCTACGCAGCATTCTGTCGTACACCATGGCTTACGTGCCGCGCTGGTACGCGGCGTTTTTAACCGTGTCGTTGTTGATGACACTGTTGGCCCTGCTGCTGCTGGAGCTAGAGACCAGCGTTGCGCTGGCCGCTGCAACGACGATTGCGCTGCTGGCGACCGCTGCGCCCGCGGTAATTGGCCACGTGCAAAGTCTTGGCAAAACCCCGACCGGTAATGCCTTTCTGGAAATGGACCCCACGATTCCGCTGCAATTGCTGCACGATCATGCGAGACTGGGGAGCTTCCGCGTCGCCGATTCGCCACGCTATCTTCCCCAGACAATCTTGCTGATCATCAACGAATCCGCCGGCGACGTCCTGCAATCGAGCGACCCCGCGGCCGGGCCGCTGCGCAATCAATTGCGCGCGCTGAGCGGTCATCCACAGGATTGGTTCGTCCCGACCAACGTGGTGACGAACAGCTCGTGCACGGATGTCAGCATCCCATCGATCCTGACCGGTAGCGGCGCGCACGAAAGCGTGGAAAAGCTGCACGAAATGCCATTCCTGTTCGACATGGCAAAGTCGATGGGCTACGAAACGTCGTTCTTCACGTCGTCTGTTTTCAATTGGGCGAACTTCGAAAAGTTCTTCGCTTCGGCCCCGATTGACGTCAAATTCACGGCGGAATCGACAGACAAGCCCTTCGTGAACGACATGTGCATTGACGACATGTACGCCGTCACAGCGCTGCGCGAGCATCTACAAACCGCGCGCGGGCCGCAATTTGTCGTGTTGTATATCAACGCGCTGCACGTTCCCTATCAGTCGGAAAGCATACTGCCTATTCCGGACCATCTGCAGGATCGCCGTTCGCGCGCGGTCTACCTGATTGAAAGCGCGCACCGGCTGATCTTTGAGACGCTGCATGCGGTGGATCGATTTGGCGACGCGCTGATTTTTTCGATCGGTGATCACGGCGAAACCGCCGACCAGGCGCGATCGATCGCCTCGCCCTATTTGCGATTAGACAACTACTGTGACGCCGTCCTGCGGCCCCTGTTTCTGGTCAAACCGCCGCGCAACTTACCGGCGGCGATGAAGCGCGTTCTGCATGCCAATTTGCACTCGCTGATCGCGAACGTCGACATCGCGCCAACGATTGCAGAACTGCTTTCGATCCAGCTAACGAATGGTCACGCTTACGTCGGGCAGAGCCTGTTTGCGCGGATTCCGGCCTCGCGACTCGCGATTTCGATCAACACCAACGAATGGCGGTCGTGGAGCCGCACCGCCGTGGCAATGGCGCGTGGCACGAGCCGGCTGGTGTTCGATTCGCAACTGGGATGTGAATACTTTGACTCCAGCGAAGTTCCGCTGTCTGACCGTACGACGTCCGATCGGAAATCAGCCCTCCTGGCCGAGGCCTATCGAATGCCCATCCTGCGCGAGAACCTTGCGCGGCTCTATCGTGATCAGGCGCTCAAAAGCGCTTAGTCGGCCACTCCTAGCCGCCTAGCTTCGGGTTGGACTTCTCTGTTTGGCGCCGCGCGGCTGCACGGCCTGGCCGGCGAATTTGGCGGCGAGCCATTTGGGGATCAGGCGGGGGCCGTTGCTCAGCAGCGCGTTGAGCGTGCCGTCGACCACCAGGCTGCGACCACGATCGAGTCCCCGCAGCCCGGTCGCTACGACTTGTTCCGGCGTCCGCTTCTTGCCGAGCGCCGCTTCTTGCGCGTCGTTGACGTCGAACAGCGGCGTGTCCGTCGTCCCTGGGCAGAGCGTGACCACCTGCACGTTGCGGCCGCGGCACTCTTCCCACAGCGCGACCGAAAACGAAATCACAAACGCCTTGCTCGCCGCGTAGACCGCCATGTGCGGAATCGGTTGAAAGCCCGCGACCGACGCCACGTTGATGATTCCGCCTGCGTTCCGCTGGAGCATCGCCGGCAGAAACGCGTGTGTCAGGCTGACTACCGCGGCGCAGTTGACCATCACCTCGTCCTGCTCGCGCTCCGCCGGCAGAGTCTCGAAATGGCCGTGCGTCATGAAGCCGGCGTTATTGATCAGCAGATCGACCGCCAGGCCGCGCTCGGCAACGTGCGCGGAGATCGTCTGCGCGCACTCCGGGCGGCTGAGATCGGCCACGATGACTTCCGCGCGAACGTTGTGCCGGGCTTTGATTTCCGTGGCCAACTTCTCAAGCACTGACTGGTTGCGCGCCACCAGCAGCACGTCCATTCCGCGCGCTGCTAGCTCCAGCGCAAACGCGCGGCCAATCCCGCTCGAAGCCCCGGTCACCAGCGCCGTCCGTCCCTGGTATGCAAACATTCGATCCATCCTTTGTCGAAAAACCACGCGAAAACCCGCGCCACGTTCTATCTCCAGTGCTACCTTGCCCGGTTTGCGTAGAGTGTAGACCCGCGCGGCGACGAAAGTAATACTATTTGGCGTTGGACGGGGCGTCCGCCGGTCGCCCACCCTCGATCCAGGACTTATACCATGACTACAAAACGCTTCTTCCTGATCGTCCTCTTCCTGGGTGGGGTCGCGCTGGGCTGGGTCGCGCGCGGCGAGAACGATGGCGCCGTGACCGACACGGCCGTTATGACCGAAGTCGAAAAAGCCGTGGCGCTCGAAACGGCCAGATCCGAAAAACAGATCCGCGATCTTCAGATGGGCAAGGACGACCTGCAAGACAAGCTGGCCGTCGCCTCGGCCAAAGACGCGAAGATCGAGCGGATGCAAAAGGAGATCGCGGATTTGCAGTCGCAACTTATTGACGCCAAGGTCGCAGCGAAAATCGCCGAACAATCGCCAAGCAAGACGACCACCGAGACCGTTCCGGTCGATCCGGTGAAGGTTGAACCGGCGCCGGACGCGAGCCCGAAGTGATTAGAACACAATGCCGATCGTGATCGCGGTTAATCGCGTCACGACAAATCGGCGCCTACGGGATCTTTGCCAAGAGTGGCAAACGTGCGCGGCTTGAGACGACCACGCCGCCGGGCTGTTCGATGGTTACGGCGAACATTGCCAAGTCGCGGATCGGCAGCGTCGCGCGGATCGGGACAATCGTGTCCCCCGTTTCGGGATCTTGTTCCGCGGCGGCCATGTCAAACACTCCGCCATCCACTGGGTAGCGCTCGTCGCGCGTCTTGTCGAAGATCCAGAGCTGGTATTGCTCTCTGGTTGGATCGTTGACGGCCAGTCCGTGGAAGCGCATGTAGCCGCGCTGCTCGCGGTTGTTCCAGACGACGTTGCCGTGCGACTGCTTGTCCTCGGGCGCGGCCGGATCGACCCAGTCAGCGCGGATCACGTCGGCCGAATCGCTGGCGATCATCTGCTTGTACGAGGAGACCGGCCCGTCTTCCATGGCGCTCTGCAGCTTGATCAACAGACCACTTGCCACCAGGAGCGCTGCCGCCAGGGCCCACCAGAAGCGGACCGGCAGCGGTTTCTTCTGCGGACCCGGCTTTGCAGCCACGTCAATCTCGCCGGCGGTCGTCACATCCGCCGCCTGGTCACGCAGGACTCGATCCAAGACCGGCGCGGAGACCGCCTTGGCGGCGGCCAACAGGGCGGCCGTGCTGCGGGCAGACGCGTTGTCGCGGATGTAGGATGGGGCCTCGTCGGCGATTTTGCGTCTTAGCGCGGCGGGCATCTCTTCCAACAGATATTCTCCGGCCGCTGTCTCTCCGCCGGCCAGCATGGCGAGTTCCACCGCGGCGGCCGCGCGCTCGATCACGTCCGCGTCGAACGCCGGCGCTTGCTCCAGCAACTGGCAAAGTTCGGCCTGGTCGACTGGCGTGAGACTGCCGGTCGCCTGGTCGGCCAATAGCTCCAGCAGGCGGGCTTCATCCAATGGAGGATATGAGCTCATCTCGCTCCTCCTCTGGCCTGTTCGCGTGGTGGCGCGCCCAAGAGTTCTCGCAAGCGGATCAGGCCGCGACGGGAGTGGGTTTTGACGGTGCCCAGCGGTAGGCTCATTTCGTCGGCGATCTCGTTTTGCGAGAGGCCATGGTAGACGGCCAATTCCAGCACGCGGCGCTCGTCAGGCTTAAGCTGATTCATCGTGTCGCGAGCGCGTTCAGCTTCCTCGGCCAGTTCGCTCCGATCTTCGACCCCGGCCTCTCTTTTGCCGGCTGGTTCCAGTCGGCCATCATCGAGCGATGCCATCGGGGCGCGGCGAACGCGTTTACGATGTCGGTCGACCAGCCGCCGGCGGGCAAGCGTGACAATAAAGGCGGCCTCGCTGCCACAGGCGGCATCAAACCGCGCGGCGTTGCGCCACAAGTCGATAAAGATTTCTTGCACGGCGTCCTCGACCTCGGCCGGATCGACGCTCATGCGGCGCGCAATCGACCACACCAGTCCGCCGTAACGATCCAAAATCTCGTTGACGGCGGCCGGGTCTCCGGCGGCGACGCGTTGCAAGCTGCTCTCAGGCAAATCAGTGTCCGAATTAGCGCTGCACAAAGCACTCGATTAACAAAAAGTGTATCGAAACGTCGGGCGGATGGAAGCCTGGCGTCCAATCCGCCCGACGCTGTTTCCACGTTTTACTCTACGCTTTATTTCGGCATGATGACCGCGTCAATCACGTGAATCACGCCATTGGTCGTGCCGATGTCGGTCTTTACGACATGGGCGCCATCGATCATGACATTGCCGCCGGTGACTTTCACTTTGGCGGATTGGCCTTGTAGCGTTTTGGCTTCGGTCAATTTGACGACGTCCTCGGCCATTACTTTACCAGCCACGACGTGGTATTTCAGCAGGTCGGCCAGCTTTTGCTTATTTTCTGGCTTCAGCAAATTCTCGACGGTCCCCGTGGGGAGTTTGGCAAAAGCCTCATCCGTGGGAGCAAAGACCGTGTAGGGGCCTTTGCCTTTGAGAGTGTCGACCAGCCCGGCTGCCTTGGCGGCTGCCACCAAGGTTTTAAAACTGCCGGCTGCCACGGCCGTGTCCACAATATCCATCTCCGCTGCGGAGCTGACCATAGGCGCCATTGCCGCCACCAAGGCGATCAGGCATGGAATGAGCACTGCGCGTAACGTAAGAAATTGTCGCATCGTTGAATCTCCATTGACGTAATCGGCGAACGGTAGGGAAACAAACACAAACAGGGGCCCTCCACGCGGCGCCAGCAATACGCGGAGGCTCCTTGGGTGTGCTTAGCAAGACGTTCGCCTCGCCGAGACATGCGGTTTCAACGATCTCGTTAAAAAGTTTTTTACGGAGACAGATGCAATGCGTGGACTTATCTGGGTCGCGGCCCTGTTTGCGGTGTTGAGCGGCGACGTCCATTTCGTTGCTCGCTGTGCAGCCGCCTACGAAGACGATGTACAACCAGCCAAGGCGACGGCCGAGGCGCTAGCAACGATCGACGCGGCGTTTCAGACCTCTCAAACACAACAACCGACCGAACAGATCGTCACTCTCCGCGCCGCGGTGTCAGACGTTAGCGCGCGGCTTGCAGAGAATGTTCTGATTGCCGAAGCGCTCAACAGCGCGCTGGACGACTCGCAACGGGCCGAGGCGGCAAGCAAACCGCGCGTGGCGGTCGATTCGCTGCGAAGCGGACTCAGCGAGGCCCGCGAGATTTTGCGATTTCGCATCGTGGACGAAGGGCCACAGCCCGAAGGCTTTCCGGCGATAACGCCCGTCGGCGAGATTCGCGTCAAGCAATACCCTGCCTATCGGCTGGCGCGGGCGAAGAGCACCGGCGACAACGCGTTTTGGACGCTGTTCCGCCATATCCAAAAGAATGACATCGCCATGACGGCGCCGGTCAAGATGACATATGGGACAGGGGCGACAAAAGCGGCGCCAGAGGGGAAGGCCGAAGCGCCCGCGCCGCGGCAGGTCGACATGGCGTTTTTGTATCGCAATAAGGAGCAGGGGAAGTTGGGCGCGGACGGGGCCGTGGATGTGAGCGAGGTCGCGCCGGTGCTCGCCGTTAGCATCGGACTGCGAGGTCCGTCAGGAGAAAAACAACTTGCCGCTGCCCGCGCGCACTTGGAGCGCTGGCTGACGAAACATTCGGCCGAGTACCAGGCGGCCGGCCCGCTGCGCATGATGGGTTTTAATAGCCCAATGGTCGTCGGCAAGCGGCGCTACTACGAGGTAGAAATCCCGGTCCGCGATATTCGCGAGGCCGACGCCGAGAAGGGTAAGGCTCCGTAGCTGACTCTTGAGTCGCTTGCGTATCAGGCCAGAAGGTTGCGCGGACATTAATCCGTCGTCAAACCAAAGTCGCCGAGCGTTTCGATCTTCCATTGACCACGCTCGCGGACAAATTGGATTGGCGCGTCGTCAAAGCCGAACAGGCCTTTGGTGACCGTGGCGGTTGCGGTGTCGCCATCGATCTGCAGATCGAGCATTTCGGAGTCCTTCATCGACGTGTCCGAACTGCCGTCCGGTTGTTTGGAGTAGTCATCGAGCGCTTTGAAGACCGCGGCGAAGAATTCTTCTGGCTGGCGAATTTTGGCGGCCAACGCGCGAACCACAGGGCGGACCTTTTCGTTCGGTTGGTTCAACTCTTGATCCAGAAAGGGCAGGTCTGCCGGGACGTGCTTTTCAAAGGCCTGGCCGATCGCCGCCATGAACGCCGGCGCCCGCTCGTCGGTCGTGTCATCTTCCAGCCCTTCTCGCAGATACGTGCCGATCATCCAGACGGCGCCCGTCAATTCGACTGCGCCGCCGGGAGTAAAGCATTCGCGGATCTGCGCTGTGTCGGAAGCCATCGCTGCCTTGCGGAGCGCCAGAAAGGTCGCCTCAGGCGACGTGAACCGAGCGTCGTTCTCCGCGCTGGTGTTTTCTGGCGTTGCGGCGGGCGCGGCTGGATCGGACGCCGGTGATTGAGCCGCCGGCTTCACTTGCTTGGCGACGCCGGCCGGCGGCTTGGCAGGACTGCCGCCGCAACCGGTCAGACCGATTGCAACGAGCGCCAACAGCAAAGCCTGCGACATTGGGACGAGCCGCGTTCGCGATAGCGGCACGGGCGTGACCGTCACTGTTAAGGCCGCAGGCATCTTTGATCTCCAGCAAATATTGGACGGGCAGGGCGCGTTTGCGCGCTCAGTTTGAGACGCTCGATCGTGTAGCGTCCGACCTCGCGCTGTGGCGCGCGAATTCCGCGCGGCAAATCGGTTACCGCTTTTCCGGCGCTTCGGCCGGCAGCTTTAGTTCCATGTCGGGCGCAAGTTCAAGCGGCGTTTTGCGTTGGACGTTCAGGGCGTCGAGTTTCGCGCCGTTGTCAACGAGCAACTGCGCGACCTCCTGATGTCGCCGGGACATGGCGTAGTGGAGTGGGGTCCAGCCGCCATTGTTCACAGCGCGGACATCCGCCTTGGCTTCGACCAGTTTTCGCGTGGCGTCAACATTCCCCTTGTCGGCCGCCCAGGTCAACGGCGTGCGGCCTTGGGAGTCGCGCGCGTCGACCTTGGCCCCGGCCTTGATCAGCAATTGCACAACCTCCGCGTGCCCAGCGGAGGCCGCGTATTGCAACGGCGTCCCTTGGAACTTTTTTTGCTGAACTGCGGGACTGGCGCCTTGGGCGAGGAGCTTTTTGGCGTCGCTCAACCTGCCCCCCATGGCGGCGCGATGGAGCTTCGAAAAACCTTGCGCGTCGAGCCGGTCGATCTCGGGAACTTCGGCCGTCTCGGCCTGCTGCTTGTCGACTTGCTCGGGGGCTTCTTGGGCGGCGGGCGGCTCAGCGAAATGCACCTGCGAGATCGCTGCACGATGGCCGCGTGGAGCGTTCGCTTGATCGTTTCCGTCCACGAACCACAGGATGGCGATGGCGATCGCAATGGCGGCGGCGCACAGCAGCGCGCCGCGCGCGTAATTCATCAACATAGGTCATCCCCTCTCAGACTTACGTAGATTGAAGCCGCCAGAAGCCGCAGACCCAACCGGAGTCCTCCCCCCATATCAGGCGGACTGGTCATCCGGATGGGCTCCCAAGATTGTCGATCTCAGCGATCGCAAAAGCAAGATCGCGACATCGGACGAGGTGGACCGGCGTCCGCGGCGACCGGGCCTTTACCCCTTAAGTACTAGTCCGCGCTTGGACGATGAGTCGAACGGGGTTTGCGCTCGCGTAAAACTGCCCGAAATCCGGCCTATCAACACGTTTCCCCGGGCCGGAAGCGGTGGTATACTCGGACCCGTTCGCGGCCGGGGGACCTCCCGGCAGGCTCTGCCCACCTGTCCGTCCATCAGCGCGTTACGATGCTATCACCAGCAGCGTCACCGTCCGGTCCGGCCGCAAATCACGCAATCGCCCGCATGAAGCGTCCTATTGGCCGCTCATTGTTATGTTGCGCGCTAGATTTGGCGCGCCAGCAATGGTTGTCCAGTTGGGGGAAGAGTACGCGGCGTCCTAATGTTGCTGCTGTCGCGCCTGAGTTTGCTCAAGCGCGGCGTGGCACGGACGTCGCCGGCCGAGACCGACCCTAGGAGGATTCCGGCGATGCGATTCGAGAAGTATCAAACGAGCGGCTTCTACGACGAAATGTTCGACGCCAGCGGACAGCCGCGCAACGGCGCCGCCATGCTGGTGCAAACCATCGAGGCCCTCTCGGCCGGCGAGATCGAACAGTGCCAGCGCGCCGCGGAGGTGGCTCTGTTGAACATGGGCATCACCTTCAACGTCTACGGCCACGAAGCCGGGACCGAGAAGATCTGGCCGTTCGACATTCTGCCGCGGATCATCGAAGCGAACGAATGGGAACAGATCGAACGCGGCCTGGTCCAACGGATCACCGCGCTCAACATGTTCATTGATGACATCTATCACGACCAGAAGATCATCAAGGACAAGATCATTCCGGAAGAGCTGATTCTCTCCGGCAAGTGCTACCTGCCTCCCTGCGCCGGATTGAATCCGCCGCGTGGGATCTGGTGCCACATCACCGGCACGGACCTGGTCCGCGATTCGGACGGCCTGTTCTACGTGCTGGAAGACAACATGCGTTGCCCTTCCGGCGTGTCGTACGTGCTGGAGAATCGCGAAGTCATGAAGCGGACCTTTCCGCAAGTCTTCGAAGGGCTGTGCGTCCGCCCGGTGGATGACTATCCAGATCGGCTGCTGGAAACGCTCCAACACATGTCGCCGCGCGGCGCGCCTGATCCCAACGTGGTGCTGCTGACGCCAGGCATTTACAACTCGGCCTACTTTGAGCATTCGTTCCTGGCCCAGCAGATGGGCATTGAGCTGGTCGAAGGGTCTGACCTGGTGGTCTATGAAGGCTACGTCTACATGCGGACCACGATGGGTCTGCGGCGCGTGGACGTGATCTATCGTCGGATCGACGATGACTTCCTGGATCCCAACGAGCTCCGCGCGGACTCCGTGCTGGGCGTGCCGGGCTTGCTGGATGTCTATCGCAACGGCCGCGTGGCGCTGGCCAACGCGCCGGGCACCGGCATTGCGGACGATAAAGCCGTATACGCTTACGTGCCGGAGATCGTCAAGTATTACCTGAGCGAAGAGATGCTGTTGCAGAATGTTCCCACGTTCGTTTGCTCGGACGAGAAACAATGTGCGCACGTGCTGGCCAACCTGGACAAGTTCGTGGTCAAAGAGGCCAACGGCTCCGGCGGGTATGGCATGCTGATGGGGCCGCTGGCCTCGGTCAGCGAGCGCGAGCGGTTCCACAGTCTGATCAGCAAGGAACCGCGCAAGTACATCGCCCAGCCCATGCTGGCGATCTCACGCGTTCCGACGATTGTGAACGAAGGCTTCGAAGGGCGTCACGTTGATCTGCGGCCGTACATTCTCTACGGCAAAGACATCCACGTGCTGCCGGGCGGCCTGACGCGGGTGGCCCTGGAGAAGGGTTCGCTCGTTGTAAATTCATCGCAAGGCGGCGGTAGTAAAGACACTTGGGTACTCGCCCGCGAGGAAGAGGTCGAGACGCCCGCCGACGCCGAAGTGGCGCAGGATGTGGAGGCCTCTTCATGCTGAGCCGTGTTGCGAATTCCGTTTTTTGGATGAATCGATACATCGAGCGCGCGGAAAACGTCGCCCGATTTATCGAAGTGAATCTACATCTGACGTTGGGCCTGGATGAAGGCTTTGCGAATCAGTGGGAGCCGCTGGTTGTCACGACGGGGGATCACGCCACTTTCCTCAAGCGTTACGGCGCGCCGACGCAGAAGAACGTGATCGATTTTCTGACGTTCGACTTGGCGAACCCCAACTCGATCCTCTCCTGCCTGCGCTCCGCCCGGGAAAATGCCCGCGGCGTGCGCGAGGTGATCTCGTCCGCGATGTGGATTGAGCTGAACAAGTTCTATCTGACGGTCCGCGGCGCGGCCGGCGGCGGCTGGAGCGTCTCGCGGGCGCACGATTTCTTCGACCAGGTGATTACGTCGAGCCATTTGCTCGCCGGGATCACGGACGCCACGATGTCGCACGGCGAGGCCTGGCATTTTGCCCGGATGGGGCAACTGTTTGAGCGCGCGGATAAGACGTCGCGGATTCTGGACGTCAAATACTTCATTCTGCTCCCGAACGTCGCGGACGTTGGGACACCGCTGGACACCATCCAGTGGGCGGCGCTGTTGAAGTCCGCGAGCGCGCTGGAGATGTATCGCAAGAGCCGCGGGCGATTGTCTCCTGTGGCCGTGGCGGATTTTTTGATTCTCGATCGCCACTTTCCGCGTTCGATCCGCTTCTGCCTGCTGGGCGCGGAGGATTCTTTGCACCGCATCAGCGGCAGCGATCCCGGCACGTTCTGCAATCGCGCGGAACAACGCATGGGCCGGTTGCGGGCCGAGTTCGATTACACGCAGATCAGCGACATCGTCGCCCTGGGGATGCACGAATATCTGGACGAGTTCCAGACCAAGCTCAATTCGGTGGGGGACGCCATCAGCGAGACGTTCTTCGCCCCGCCCCCGGTGGACGCCGCGCCGTCGACCGCGCGCAAACAGGAGCAGTTCCAGTGATTACTTGTTGATGCACTGTCCAGCCTGACTGTCGCCGCCAACAAGCCCTGAGAACGAGTTCCTGTTTGATGTTGATCTACTTTATTCGGCATGGAGAGAGTTGCTACAACGCCGAGGGCCGCCTGCAAGGGCAGTCGCAGACGCCGCTCTCTCCTCTCGGATTGCGCCAGGCGGAATCCGTTGCCGCGGCCCTGGCGCAAGAACCCATCGAGGCGATCTACACGAGCCCTCTGACGCGCGCGATGCAAACCGCGACACCGCTGGCCCGCGCGCTGGGAGTGACGCCGATTGCCGACCCGCGCTTGATGGAGATCCACGTCGGAATGTTCCAGGATCTGCTGCACACGGAGATCGCAGAGCGTTATCCCGAAGAGACGGCGATGTGGCGCGGATCGGACCCGGACTACCGCATCCCCGGTGGCGAAAGTCGCCGAGACCTGATGACGCGCGGCCGGGCGGCCTTTGATGCGATCGTCGCGGGCGGGCAAAAAACCGTGGCCGTGATCTCCCACGGTGGGCTGTTGGCCGCGATCTTCAAATCGATTCTGGACGTGCCGGCCGATCGCAATCCGTTCTCGCTCTACAACACGTCGATCAGCCAAGTCGTGGTCGGCAATGAGTTCAAGCTCCTGACGCTCAACAACGTGGATCACCTCCGCCCAACCGGGTGCGAGACGATTCACACACGCGCGGATTTTTTCTGAGCGCGAGAGATTTTCTTGAGCGCAGTGGACCTGTTGAGTTGTCGCTTGCCGGCAAACGTCACGGCGTCCAAAGTCGACCCGCGCGGGCAGCATCCTCGCTCGTCGCCACGCGGCGGGCCTTGATCCGCACATACGGCGGTAGATAGCGACTGCGATGGGCGAAGGCGCCGATCGCGGCCGCCGGGTCGCCATGCTTGGGTTCCAGCAAGTCTTCGATCACAAAACCTGCACGGCACAATCCACCGACCAGATCCTGCCAGTTGTGCAGAAACTCCAGCGTCCCCTCTTCGCGGTGCGGACTCCCTGCGACGGGTGGCAGCGGCCCAGCGTGGTCGTACGGCGAGGTCAGCTCGTAACCGCGTGCGGTGGGGACGATCTCCGCTTGCATGCTGGCTGGTTGTTTGTGCTGACTGATGTAGATTCCGCCCGGGGCGATGACGCGGCTGACTTCGCGATAGATCCGGGTTACGTCCGGCAGATAGCAAGAACTGACCGGTTGAATCACAATGTCGAACTCGGCCGCGGCGAAGGCCGATAGATCGTCCATCGACGCGCAAATGGCGCGGATGTTCAGGCCGCGTTCTGTCGCGACCTGTCGATCGAGCGCAATCATCGCAGGGCTGACGTCGACCACGGTCACCGCGGCTCCGGCCGAGGCGTAGAACGCGCTCTGCCGGCCACCTCCGGCCGCCAAACACAACACGCGCCGCCCAGCAACGCCGCCATCCAGCCAGCGATCTCCCGCCACGGTTTCCGCGGCCCCGGAGACATCTTCATCCTTCGCCGGGGTAGTAAACCGCTGACCGCGCGCAACCAGCGCGTCCCACGCGCGGCGATTGTGTTCGCGGATGGTCTCGACGTTATCGGGAGGGTGACTGCTCATGGCCGCAGTCTAAACGCTAACGATGGTTTGTTGAACGCTGCCCGGGCCAGTCGACGGTTTCGGGAGTCCGTTACTTGGCACGCCGGGCGCGGCGGAGCGTCCAAGGGATGAATGCCAGGCTGCAAATCGCTAGTGCGTACGTGCTGGGCTCGGGGACTAGCATCACGCCGCCGCCGGCGCTCATTTGCCAGTTGGTGGCAATCAGGGCGATGTCCGCGATGTCGACCTTGCCATCGCCGGTGGCGTCGGCGACTGGGCCAGCTTGCAGCCATTGATCCGCGACCGAGGTCAAGTCGGCAATATCGACGTTGCCGTCGCCGTTCACGTCCCCGGCGATTTGCGTCAGGCTTAGATCGTCGAGGGCCACGTAAGTCGGCGTGTTCGCATATTCCACTCCGCCGAAAGGACTCGTGTCGCTGGTCCAAATCGTAAAGGCCAACTCGCGCGCCCCGGCCAGGCTGCTGAGATTGACGTTCGTCCACTGGTCCAGAATGTAGTCCTGCGAGTTGTCCGCGAAACGAAAGTCCGCCAGGTAGAACTGAATGGGAGTCAGCTCGGCGATTGGATTATGCGCCGCGTCGCGACCTGTGATGGTTAAACGCAGCCAATCCGGGTCATCGCCCGTGGCTCCGCCGAATTGCTTGGCGTTGTAATAGCCGTCGCGCATGGCGAGCGCGGTGTAGGTGGTGTTGGTCAATCGCACGGAGACTGGCTGATAGCCCGCTGGCAGCGTGATCACCGGAGAAATACCGGCGTCGTACCCCACGGCATAATTGGCCGATCCGCGTGAGCCAACGCCCGGATACGTGCTGTACTGATTCGTGTAACCTTCGGTCTTCCTGTCCGTTGTGTTGGAGTAGGACCAGCGTTCCCAATAGTCGAATCCGGATTCGTTCGAGAAGTAATTATCGAACGAGGCGCCGGCGCTCTGGAACGCCTGACCAAACGTATCGGCGTGCTCGGCGCCGTTGTAGTACGACTCCGGAGTCAGCGGCAATTCATCGAACGTGGCAATCTGCCCGATCGCTTCCGCTGATGAGACCAGCGCAAGTAGCGCAACCGTGACGCAGCTGATCGTTTTCGACATCCAGGGACTCATGACAAACTCCTGACATATGTTGCAATGAAAGTGAATCTTCAAGTTGAATTCGCGTTGTGTTGAAGCCGGGGCGACTCGCCTGCTGCGATATCGACATTGCGATTTCAGACGAGGGGAGCGAGCGGCGTTTTCGCGTTACTGCGAAGCCTGACACTCGCCGCCGCCGCGCGTACAGATAGCCGAGAGGACTTCTGTGGCGGTTGCGTCGGCCATAAAGCGGGCCGATCCATCCACCATCAGCCCATTCGCGCCGCCAGGATGTTGGCTGTGGATGTCATTGTCGATCGCGGGCGCGGTGTTGATTGCAAAGCCGACGTCAAAGACGTTCATGCCGCTGATCCATTCGCCAGCCGGCAGAAAGATCGATTCTTCGGCGATCGCCAAAGTCTGGCTGGCGCCGTCGGTCACCATGGCGAGCGTCACGGCCGCTCCGTAGAGGAACATGCCGCGCGGCGGATCGTTCTTTTCGCCCCGGAAGCGCGGACCGTAGATGCCGCCGTAATCGCACGGCCCACGGCCACTCGCCGGTTCTTGCGCCGAACGGTCGACGCTGGGACAAATATAAATCGGCAGCTCGGTAGCCGCCGCAAGCGCGTTTTGAGGGCTGTCGAAAGAAGTCGACAGATCCAGCGACGCATAGAGCGCCTGCTGTTCGACATACGGCAACAGCCATGCGCACCAGGAGAGCTGCCGTGGCGTTTTGCTGGAATTCATGCGGCGCTCAACGCAACCGATTGGAAACGCGCAGTAGGTCTCATGATAGATGTGAAGCCCGAGACCCATCTGACGCAGATTGCTCAGACATTGGGCGCGGCGGGCGGACTCGCGGCTTTGCTGCACCGCTGGCAGTAGCAGTCCGACGAGCGCGCCGATGATGGCGATCACCACCAGCAGTTCCACTAGCGTCATGCCGGCGCGCCGCGACGCGCTGGTAGAGAGGCGTTCGGAGCGCAAGGGCTCCGCGAGACCGCGTGCATCGAATCGTGGCATGTGCCTGTTTGTCGGCGCGGACTAACGTGCGCAGACCAAAACCGACTTCGCCACGGCGCATGGACGCGCGGCAAGACGGCTTTGGCAGTCGAGCAAGTCAGAAACCCGAGACCGACGCTTCCTGGGCTAAAAACGCGTTACGCAGGCCCTATCCCTCGGAGGGCTACTGGTGACCGCATTGGTAGGTCTTCTGACTTCCGAACTGGGGCCGCCTGGCCTTCTCGCTGCGGAAATGACTCCGCGACAATGGCTGGAATAAGGCGCCTTGATAGCTTCGGTTACAGCGGCGGGGCCGTCCCGGATTTGAACCGGAGTTCCCTGTTTGCCGGCGGTTTTAGCAAAAACCACCGGCCACCAATGCACGTTCGAGCAGCAAATTAGCATGACTGGGCGAATGCGTCAAATCGAATATCGCTGTGGCGATCGAAGTTGAAACCTTCCCCGTCGCTGCTACTCCTCAATCTCCGGCCGCAGGCGGTACGGCAGATCGACTAGTAACCGGACTCCGTCTCCCGGCGCGCTTTCTACCTGGAAGGTTCCGCCGGCGATTCGCGCCCGCTCGGCCATTCCTTTCAAACCGTACCCGCTGGTGGCGCCATTGACGACGCCCGTGGGCGAGAAGCCAACGCCCCAGTCTCGCACTTCTAGCTTCACGCGGTCATCGCATTGATCGAGCTGGATTCGGACACTGTTGGCCCGGCTATGCTTGCGAATATTAGTCAACGCTTCTTGCGTGATGCGATAGATCGCTTCCTCGAGCTTGGGGTCCATTCGCTCCAGGTCTGTCGGCTTGACGAAGACAACCTGCACGTGAGCGCGGTCCTCCTCGTCAATCAGATGCTCCAGGGCTGCAACCACGCCCAAGTCATCCAGCACCGGTGTGCGAATGCCATTCATCAGTTGTCGACCTTCTTCCACAGCCAACCGCAAAACCCGGACGACGCTCTGCACGGTCAGCGCGGAATTGTGTGGCATGCCATCAGAACGCAACGAGTCCAACTGCATCAGTGCGCCGGCCGCGTATTGAATCAGACCATCGTGGATCTGGTAGGCGATCAGTTGCCGTTCTTCGTCCTGCATCTCGATCGTGCGGCGGAGCAGTTCCTGCTCGGCCTTGAGAGAATCGACGGCGCGGCGGCGCTCGGTAATATCGGCCGAGATCCCGCCGATGCCTGTGATGACGGCGCTCTCGTCGGTGATCGGAAATTTCACCGTCACGAAGATCTTGTTGTCATCGCCGTACGGAGCGGGGTCCTCGATTTCGAGCGGTCTGCCCGACTCAATCACCTGGCGATCGACGATTTTGAATCGATCAGCAATTTCCTGCGACATGTGGGAGGATTGCGTCATCCCGAGCAGGTCGTAATTCGTGCGGCCAACAATCTGATCGTTGCGGACGCCGTACAGTTCTTCCCATCCGCGATTCACAAGCACGTAGCACCCGGCGAGATCCTTCAACGAAATCACGGCCGGAGTGTTGTCCAGGATCGACCTCAGCCGGGCCCGTTCGGCTCGAATCACATCTTCGACAGCCTTTCGGTCCGTAATATCGACGATCGTCCCGACGTAACCCGTCGCCTGGCCGGCGTCGTTCAGCAGTGGGGTAGCCGAGGCCATCACCCACCGCGCGCCGCGCTTGGGGTTGGCAAACCGGAACTCCGCGGATTGATTGATTTGCAACTTGGCCGTCTCGCGCCATTCCTTGACGACGCGCGGGCCATCTTCCGGGTGCAAGAACTTGATCCAGCCATTCCCCGTGGCTTGTTCGGGAGTCGCGCCGGCGATTTCGCACCAGGTTTCGTTCACAAACAGGCAGCGTCCGAATTCGTCCGTGTGAAAAATTCCGACCGGCGCGTAGGTTGCCAGTTTGCGAAACTTGTCTTCGGCCTGCCGCAAGGCCTGTTCGGCCAGCTTTCGTTCCGTGATCTCACGCACCGCGCCGATAAACCGCGCGGGACGACGGTTGGGCGGATCCCCTTGGAAGAATGCCTGGCCTTTGACGACAAACCAGCCTATGCGTTGATCCGGCAGCACCAGCCGGACCTCGATCTCATATCGGCCGTTACCGGCCGGGTTGAGCGCCTCCTGCACGGCCTGATACGCACGGTCACGATCGTCCGGATGGAGGCGATCCAGGTAAGAGACGTTGTTAACATCGGCATCAGGATCGAGGCCGAACATCTGCTTGGCGCGGGGCGACCAGTTTCGCTCGCCGGTAATTGGGTTGAAGTCCCACGTGCCGATGTCCGCCGTCTCGACCGCCATCCGCATCCGTTCTTCACGCTCGCGCAGCGCCATCTCGGCTTTGCCACGGCGTTCAACCTCATTGGCGAGTTGCTCGCGATGGTCCCGTTCGGCGACTTCGACCTTTTTGCGCTCCGCGATCTCGCTTTCGAGCTGTTGCCTTCGTTCCGCGAGCTCTCGTTGCCCCACGGCCAATCTGCGACGAGCAGAATGGAGTGCCTCGAAGCCCAAACTGGTCAGCACGCCAAGAGTAACAAACGGCGCGATCCTGCCAGGCAACCCCACGGTTCCGATGAGCAAGCCCGTGACGCCAGAGCCCGTGCCATCATGCCCCATGGCATCCGCGCCGGTGGAGTTCGAAACGCAATAGGCGGCCGCCGCGGCAGCGAGTGCCGTGGTCAACAAGCCCGACCCAAGCCCTCCCCCCCATGCGGCGAGAAGGACCGCTAACAGAAAGACCATGAACGGGACGTCAAATCCAAACAGCGGCACGAACACGAAGTAACGCAGCAGCGCGACGAAGACGGTCGCCGCCACGGCGATCAGAACCATCCGAATTCCAGACTTGCCTGAATTCATGAATTCTTAGCCAACCAAAGAGGACCGATTGATCGCCGCGAGCATTGATTCTAGTTGGCGGCGGTTGGTTTTCCCATGAAACTCTCCTGACTGAAAGCAACTCTCGTCCTGCAAAGTTGTACGGAGCCATTTCAAAAGACGTCGAGCTGGGGCTAGAATGCGCGCTGATGCCATTCGTTCCGGCTCAGTCGATCCCTGAGATTGGCCGAAAATGGGTAGTCTCTCACACCGTTTGTGTTCCACGGCCCTTCGACGCATCGTCGTTGGACGCATCGAACTGTCGAACCATCAATCAATAGGAGTTCGCCAATGACTCGCACATGGTCCCTGTTGGCCGCCACGATCTGCGCCCTCGGGCTGCTATTTCCGTCCCTGGCGCTGGCCGCGAATATTTCGATCGATACCGTGCCCGTTAGCGACGCCGGCAACGCGGCGGATCAGTTGTTCACCTTCAATAATCCGAACAACTTGCAATTTGGATCCGTTGGGTACGACTATCGCATTGGCCAGTACGAGGTAACCAACGCGCAGTACGCCGCCTTTCTCAATCTAAAGGCCCAGAGCGACCCGTTGAACTTATACAACGCCTATATGACTTCCGATCCGCGCGGCGGAATCACGCGTAGTGGCGTTAGCGGCAGCTACGCGTACGCAGTCAACCAGAACATGGACAACAAGCCCGTCAACTTTGTCGACTGGTATGGCGCCGTCCGTTTTTCGAATTGGCTGCACAACGGACAAGGCGCCGGGGACACGGAAACCGGCGCGTACACGCTGCTCGGCGGAACGCACATCCCTAGCAACGCCTATAGTATTACGCGGAACAGCGGAGCGCAGTGGTTTCTGCCGAGCGAAGATGAGTGGTACAAGGCGGCCTATTACGATCCATCACTCAACGCCAATAGTGGTGGCTATTGGAGCTACGCCACGCAAAGCAATATTCTGCCGACAATCGCCACGGCCGATAGCGTAGGCAACATCAGCAATCCAGGCGTCAATATCGCCAACCACTCTTCCGGCGCGGATTGGAACAGCCTCGACGGCAACGTCACCACCGTCGGAAGCGCAGGCCCCCAAAGCAGTAGCTACTACCGGACCTCCGATCAATCGGGGAACCTGTGGGAGTGGAACGAGGCGCTCGTGTACGGAACCTTTCGTGGGTTGCGCGGCGGCGCCTGGTACGGCCCCATCGGCCTGGACGCGGCGACTCGCAATCTGCTGGACCCCACGACGCTGGGCGTCGACCGAGGGTTTCGCGTCGGGACGTTTGTGCCGGAACCCGGTACTTGGGCGTTATCCGCGATGGGGATTTTGGGCATGTTCGCGCTGCGGCGGCGGTTTCGATAATCCGTCAGCCGCCGATTCCACCCGCTAGCACATAAAACGTCCTAGTCAAATTCTGGTTTTCCCCGGCGCAAGCGATTGCGGGGACGTTCTCGACCCAAACTACGCCTAAGCCGTACTACGAAGTAGAATAACTACATTCCCTGCGCGGTCGCGGCTGTATCCTTGCGCGGACGCGGCTGCGGCGCCGAGCGTCTGCGCGGGCATTCAAGAGTCCTATCTGGTTGCAGTCACATCATTTCGGTCGGACGGGAGCGCGTATGTGCGGAATCGTTGGGTATGTCGGTTTTCGCGATGCCAGCTCATTCCTCACTCAAGGGCTGCGGCGCCTGGAATATCGTGGCTACGATAGTTCCGGCATCGCCACGATTACGCCCGAAGGCGAGATCTGCCTGGCGAAGGCCGCCGGCCGGTTGGACCGACTGATGGCGGTATTGGCCGAGGAACCGTGCGAGGGGCACATCGGGATTGGGCATACGCGTTGGGCCACGCACGGCGCCGCGACCGACGCCAACGCCCATCCGCACTTCGGCGGCAACGGCAAGCTGGTGATCGCGCACAACGGCGTGATCGAAAACTACCGCCAGCTCAAAGAACATCTGCAAAGCCTGGGCTACAAATTCCGCTCCGCCACGGACACGGAAGTGATCGCCCACCTGGTGGCGGACTGCCTGGCCAAAGAACAAGCGCGCGCGGAAAGCGCGAACGAGGACAACGGTTACGAACCGCTGGTCGCTGCGGTGACCACGGCCATCTCCAAGCTGCAAGGGACGTACGGCCTGGCGATCATCTGCCGCGATTACCCAGACGTAATTGTCGCGGCGCGCCACGGCAGCCCGCTGGTGATTGGCATTGGCGAGGATGAGCACTTCATCGCCAGCGACGCTTCGCCTTTGATCGGTTACACGGACAAGATCGTCTATCTGGCCGAGCACGAAGTGGCGATCGTCACGGCGAATACGCTCCGCGTCATGCATCGCGACCAAGGTCTGGTGCATCACAACGTGCAGGTTCTGGACATGCAGGCCGGCGACGTCGACATGGGGACGTACGAGCACTTCATGCTCAAGGAGATTTTTGAGCAACCGGAGACGTTGCGCAACGCCATGCGTGGCCGGTTGTCGCCGGACGAGGCGACCGCGCACTTTGGCGGCTTGAACATGTCATCGCAGGTATTGCGCGGCGTCGATCGAATTCTACTCACGGCCTGCGGAACCAGTTGGCACTCGGCCATGGTGGGCGAATATTTGATTGAAGAGTTCGCGCGGATCCCGGTCGAAGTGGAATACGCCAGCGAGCTGCGCTATCGCAACCCTCCGGTCGATAGTAGCACGTTGGTCTTCGCGATCACGCAAAGCGGCGAAACGGCCGATACACTGGCAGCGATGCGCGAAATGAAGCGGCAAGGCCATCCGACGCTGGCGATTTGCAACGTCGTGGGGAGCAGCATTGCACAAGAGTCGGACGGCGGCATCTACCTGCACGCCGGGCCGGAAATTGGCGTGGCATCGACCAAGGCCTTCACTTCGCAGTGCGCGGTGTTGACGATGCTGGCCTTGTACTTTGGCCGGCTCCGTCACCTGAGCTACGCCCAGGGGATGCGGATCATTGAAAAGCTGCAAGAGCTGCCGGACAAAGTGGAGCAGGCGCTACAGACTTCGGCCGAGGTGCAGCGGATTGCGGCCAAGTATTACCAGTGCAACAACTTTTTGTATCTGGGGCGCCAGTTCAACTTTCCGACCGCGCTCGAAGGCGCGTTGAAGCTCAAGGAAATTAGCTACATCCACGCCGAGGGCTATCCGGCGGCCGAGATGAAGCACGGTCCGATTGCGTTGATCGACGAAAACACGCCCAGCGTGTTTTTGATTCCGCACGGCATCGTGTACGACAAAGTCATCGCCAACATGGAAGAGATCAAAGCCCGCGGCGGCCCGGTGATTGCCATCACGTGCGAAGGGGGGACGCAAGCGGCGGACCTGGCGGACGACGTGATCGTGATCCCCACGGTCGACGACTTCTTGCAGCCCATCGTCACGGCAATCCCGCTGCAACTGCTGGCCTATCACATTGCGGTGATGCGCGGTTGCGACGTCGACAAACCGCGCAACCTGGCCAAGAGCGTGACAGTGGAGTGAGCGGGCGAAGCGGGGCGCAAGAAAGTTCTGCGCCTGGGTGGCGCCAGGATTTTTACGCGCACTCTTTGTCGAATCCCTTCAAGATCCAGATGACAGAATATTAATCGGCGCTAATCTCCACTAATCAAATTCAAACAGAATGATTAGCGGTTATTAGTGTTGATTAGTGTTCTGTTTCTTCCGTGAAACCCGACACGGCCTTTTTGCTGGACTGTTCGCGCCGCGACTCGATTCAGCGAACGCTCGTCCCGCGATCCAGCGACCACGCGCCGGTCCTGGCCTCGCGCGCCCAGTTGGCCATGGCGTTTTGCTCCCAGCGAGATTGATTCTCTTCGATGTATGCCTTGTTCTTCTTCGACCACGAGTTCAGCGTAACAATGGTCGCCAGGAGCGGAGCCACGGCCAGCAACGCGATCCCGCCGACGCCGAAGTATTGTGCTGCCCAAGCTAAAGTGGCTGCAATCAACAATGAAGCGCCAGCCGAGATCCAGAACACGTTGCGACGAGGGGCAGCGGGGGAGTAGGCAATGCCGTATCGCGGAATCGTGAATCGTATTGTCCAAGCCGCCAAGATCAGCGGCGCGAGCGAAAATCCAGTCCAGCGCCCCGTCCAAAACCATACGACGGCGCCCAGAACCGCGACGATTCCGATCGCCACGGCGCAGGGGAGATCGACCCAGTGTTGGCCATAGCGCGCTTCCGGTTCGTACAGTGCGCGCGTCGCTGGACCGCGCCGGGGTATGGCGATGTGCAGGCAAAACCAGTCCCAGTTGCGCTGCGCGTCGCGCGGCGTCCCCCAGCGCAGCCACTCGATAATCTCTACAGCGTCCGCTCGCTCCAGGAGCGCAAGTGGCACAGCGAAAGTGCGCCCAGGCGCATGCAGAATGACCGTGCCCTCGTCCGTCCCCTGATACCATCCGACGGAGACCACGTCTCCCAGCCAGATTTCTTCCTTTCGTCGGGCGTAACACAGCGTGAGGATCCGCTCGCGAATGCGGACCTCTCGCAGTACGTTGGGCCAGAGCGCAGGGAACTGCCGAAAGAAGAACGCCGCCGCACCCAGAAACAAGGTGGCGGCTACGCAGACTCTCGCGACCGATACCAACGAGTCATAACCGCGCGAGCCCGGTTTTTCGATTCCGTAGAGCAGCGCGGACAATGTCGCACCGACTCCAAGTGTGGCCAGCACCAGGATAACAACCAGCACCAAGGGCGCTGTGCATTGCAGTCGATAGACCTTTTCCAAAACGTGATCCCCGGTCGCTCATTCGGCAGCATGAATATGTAGTGGCCTGAAGAGATTCGATCGATCGCGCATTGGCGACCATCGTCGGCCTGCTGGCGGCTTGACGAAGAACATTCAGAACTTCCGTCCTTCAATGTGCTCGATGGCCTTGCGCAGATCTTCCGGCACCGGGTGGCTTTTGCCGGCGTGGTAGTCGAAGACGACCATTGTGGATTCCGCCTCGGCCGCCACCACGTGCTGGCCGACGCTCACAATCCGGTGCTCCATGGTCACGCTGCTGCGGCCGATCCGCGCAATCCGCGCGCCCACGCGCACGGTGTCCGGAAAGTTCAACTGTTTGCGAAAATCACAGCGGATCGACGCCAGAATCGGGCCGACTCCTTCCGTGTGCCGCCGCTCGAGCAGGCCGATCTTATGAAAGTATTCGATCCGCGCGGATTCGCACCAACGGAAGTAAACAACGTTGTTGACGTGCTGCATCGAGTCCTGATCTCCCCACTGCACGACCACACTCAATACGACCGGAAAGTCGGCCAGCAAATCGTCTGCGGTTGGTTCCATGATGCTTAAGTCCTGCAAATGATCTTGAGGAACATTGAAATCGCGCCGCGCTCGCCGACCGCCGCAAAGTTGCTATTCAAGGCTTTCGAGCGTGATCGCCATCACCACGGGCGCCGTGGCGTCGTCCCCCTTGATCAACTCCAGACGATCGATGGTCTCGCGGCGCTTCGGCTCGATCGATAGATAGCGGATCTGCTGACCGCGCAACATCTGCGCGAGCTTCGAACCGGGCACATCGACCTGGCGGATGTAATCCGCAAACTGCTCGCCGTTTCGCAGTGGGTGGTCCTCTTGTTCGCCGTCCGCATAGATCAACCGGACGGTCATTGTCAGCGAGCCCTTTTGGCCGCCGGGAAAACCCCAGCCACTGACGCCGCTGAGCAAATGGATGCTCTTGGCCGGCGCGTTGCACGCAATCCTCACACTCTTGGGCATCTGCGGCGGGAACTCTCCCTGCGGTCCGTATAGCATCACGACGTTGCGGACGCGATTGTCGCGCGGATCGATCAAGTGAAATGGCACGCCGAAGAAGGTCTGCGGCTCCCAGCTTGCAAAAATCAATCGCTCCGCATCCGCCTTCTTGCTGATGAACATGCCTTGCGTGCTGATCGAAGTGGCAACTTTGTCCAGCGACAGCGGCAGAAAGCGCCCGCGCGCGGAGAGGAACTCCAACAGGTTCACCAGTTCTTCGGCCGGTAGTTTCTCAAAGCCTTCTGGCATGAGCGAGCGCTTGGAACCGGACAGTTCTTCGATATCTTCTCGCGAGATCACTTGTCGTTTGGCTTCGGCGTCGAGGAGTTCGATCGTGGTTTTCGTCTCGGCGGCGAGCAGGCCGGTCAGCACGCGGCCATCGCTGGTCGCAACGGTGTATTGTTGAAAGTTGCCTTCGACCGAGCGATTGGGATCGAGCACTTCGGTCAGGATATCGCGGCGTTTTCGCGCGGCGACGCCCGTCAGATCGGGGCCAACCGCCCCTCCTTGTCCGCCATGGCGGTGGCACTTGCCGCAGTTCTTTTCGTACACCACTTTGCCGGCGACGACGTCTCCGCGCCGATCGGCCAGCGGCAACAACTCGTCCAGAATCACCTGCCGGTCCGGGTTGGTCAGGCGTCCGGCGCCGGCGAGAAACGCCTTGGCGCGTTCGCGCAGTTTCGCGTCGCGATGTTGCGAGAGTCGGGTTTCCATTTCGACCGAGAGCGCTCCGGCCGGAACGCGATCTGTCTCCAGCGCCTCGAGCAGCGCGACCGTCCATTCCGGGCGGCGGAGCAGGACGGCGATCGCTTGCGACTGCGCGGCCGGCGTGTAACGAGCCCACCCGCCGATGATTGCCGGAGCGACATCGGCCGCCGTGGTTTTACCAATCGCGTCGAGCAGGCCGGCCACGAACTCAGGGCTGGCCTTGGGTGTCATCAAGCCGACCACGGCCGCCAGGGACTCAGCATCCGCGCCTAGTTGCAACAAGCCAGTCACTGAGGAAACGCGATCCGCGTCCGCGCGATCCGCGTCGGCCGCTTCGCGCAACAGGCCTTCGCGCATTTCACGCGCGGCGGGGCGAAGCGCTTCGCCGGCGTTCCAACGATTGGCCAGTGCGATCACTTGCAGGCCGCTACCGCCGCGGAGTTTGCCCAACAGTTCTACGAGAGCCCCTTCGAGATCGGCGTTTAACTTCGGCGGAAGATCCGCTGGCCAACCGGCGGCCAGACCAGTGACCGCGGCCTCGGCCACATTGCGATCTCCCTTTGCCAGCGCGTGGAGCAGCGGAGCAATCGGCCGGTCCCCCAGCCCGTGCGCGTAATGACCGGCGACAACGCGCACGGTGTTCAACAGCGCGGGCGAAGCGGGCGTAGTCGCGTCTCGTTTAGCCACCGTGTTGAGGAACTCCGGCGCCGATCTGGCCGCGGCGCTCGTGGCGGCCAGAGCCAGCCAGCGATCGCCGGCGACCTCGTGCTGCTCCAGTAGCGCGGCCAACTGTTTGGCGACTAGCACGCCTCCGGGCCCATCAGCCAATGTCAGCAGCGCGTCGAGCCGGACTCTTGGATCGGGGTCTTTGAGAATCGGCGCGGCGATCAACGATTGCGCTCCCAGTTGCGCCGTGCTGGGCAGCGCGCGGAGGGCCGTGCGGCGGACGTCGACGTCGGCGTGCTGGAGCGATTGCGCACAGAGTTCCGCCAGGCGTGCGTCGAAATCTTCCGCACCGGGCGCCTTGCGCAGTCCGACAAGCGTCCAGAGCGCGTGGATCACGGCGTGCGGCTGATCTCCCTGCTCGACGATCTTCGCCAGATCTGGTTGAACGTCGATCTTGCCGCGCGCGACGAGCAATTGCTGTGCCCTCAGCCGCCACAGCAGATTATCGTGCGCGAGCGCGGCGATCAGGCCAGCCGGCTGGTTGATATCGAGCTTGGGCGCCGGCATTCCGGCTTTGGAATTGTGCACGATCCGGTAGACGCGGCCGTGCGTTTTGTCGCGCAGTGTTGTCTCGTACGCGTTCCCCTTGCCGGTCTTGAAACCGTGCGGCGTGGGATTGTGCTGCACCACATAGTTGTACCAATCCAGCATCCAGACTCCGCCGTCCGGTCCAACCTGCGCGCTGATGGGCGCGCTCCAGGGATCGGTGCTGGCCACCAGGTTGTAGCCATCGCGCGCCACATAGCCACTGCCGCGCGGGGCCAGCCAATCCAGGTGGACCAGGTGACCAGTGGGCTCGCAGACCAGCGCCGCGCGATTCCAATATTCCTTGGGAAACGCGCGGGCTGTGTAGAGCTCGTGCCCGACGGCCGAAGTGAAGCCGCCGTGCCAATCCATCTGACGCACGTCGTCCGCGATTGGGTGATAGTGTTTGTGATCCTCGATGCCTGCGCTACCAGCGCCGTGAAAGCCATGCACGCGTTCGAAGTAACGATTGGGGATCGCCAGTTGCACGCTGTGCTCGTTGTTGGCGGTCGACGCGAAGACGTCCCCCGTTTCGTTTAGGCCCAGCCCCCAGGTGTTGTTGCTGGTCGAGGTCAGGACTTCGAAATCGCTGCCGTCGGGCCGGAACCGGAGGATGCCTTGGCGGAAGTTGTGCTCGGCGCCGCCGGCCTGAATCTTGCCGCCGCTGTAGCCGACCGTGGCGTAGATCCAATTGTCAAAACCGTAGTGCAAGTTGGAAACGACCGCGTGCGTGTCCGCCCGGCCAAAGCCGGTGTACAGAATGCGCCGCGTGTCGCCACGGCCGTCGCCATCGGTGTCTGTGATCAACAAAATGTGGGGCGAAATCGCCACGATCGCGCCCCCTGGCACGGGCAACAAGCTGGTGGGAATGTTCAGGTTTTCGGCGAAGACCGTAAAGCGATCCGCGCGGCCATCGCCATCGGTGTCTTCGCAAATCTTGATGCGGTCCAAACCGTTTTCGTGCGGATCGGCCCGCAGCGTGTTGGGGTAATCGAGACTCTCGGCAACCCAGAGGCGGCCGCGCTCGTCAAATGCCATGGCAATCGGTTTGACTACGTCCGGTTCCGCGGCGAACAACTCCGCGCGAAAGCCTTCCGGCATATGGAGCCGCGACAGACTATCGGCAGGCGAGAGAGGGCGCGGCATGCGCAATATCCGGTCGGCCTCGGTCCCCCACTTTTGTCCGGCGACGTAATTCGGCAGGCCCTCGCCCGCGTCGGTAAATTCTGGCGCCGGGATCTCGTCCGGCACGCGCCCCGCGGCCCAGCGCAGGCCGGCGGCCAGCAGTTGGATGTAAGCAGGCTCGCGCCAGGTTCGTTCGTCGTGCCCCAGGGCCGTGTAATAGACGCGCCCCTTGCCTTGGCGACGGACCCAGGTGTAAGGCTCATAACCATCGGCATGTTCGCGCGCCATCAGCACGCGGCGATCTTCCGAGACCTCGTTATGGAGATACGTTTCGTCCCAGCTCTCGAAGCTCGACACATCTTTCATCGCCGGATGCTGCGCGTCGATGATCCGCGCGCGGAAGACGCCGGTATCGTGCCGATCGAATCGTCCGCCCACAATCGCCGTGTACTTTTTGCTGTTCCGGAAGCAATGCGACGCGCAGTGAACGGCGACCAGTCCGCGGCCGCCTTCAAGATAATCGACGAGCGCCTGTTCATTCTCGGCCGGCAGATCGCCCGTATCCCGGAAGATCAGCAGGCAATCGTACAACTTGAGATTCTCGGCGTTGAGATCGCGGACGTCGGCCGTGTAGCCCAGTTCAATGCCTTGTTTGCGCAACTCCGCCCCCACCAGCCGGTGCATGACGGCGGGCCGATGATGCCCTTCGTCCCCCAACATCAGGACCTGGAGCTTGGCGTCGGCAGGCTTTGTGTCCGCGATCTTTTCCGATGCCGGCTTTGCGGGTTCCGCCGAGCAGACGAAGGAGCCGATCGCGGTCAGGAAAAAGATCGCGGCGACACCGCGCAATAAGGAAACAGTTCGCATGCCAAGATCCAGCTAATCAACGAGAACGGGACGGGCGATAGCGGGCTCCGCAGAGCCTGCGCAACGACGTTTTCTAGGATAGTCGTTCCCCCAGCCCGACGCCACGCTCCGGAATCGGCGGACGTCTCGACGATTCGCGGGCAGGCGGACCCTCGTTTATCGGCCGAGGTCGACTCGGCTGTCGGCGCCAAGCCTGAAGATCCCATTCGGATTTGCAAGTTCGGCGGGGACGCTATGCGCGGGATGCGCCTGCTGCCATTTTCGCCACGCTCCGGAGTCCACGCCAAACGATTCGCCGGTAAGCTCAATCAGGTGGGCCGCGACCATACGTTGATAGCCCAGTCGATCATCATAGCCACCGAATCGCGACAGATCGACGTTGAGCAACTCAATCAACACTTGGATCGCTTCCGTCGTCCCTGTGCGAGTGATCGCGTTCAGTCCATTTTGAACGGCCGACGACGGGTGGGGTTCCACGTCCGACGCAAAATAGTCCTTGGGCGCTTCTCGAAGGATGCGCCCGACAACGGGCACAGCGCGCGGATCGCCAAGCCTTGCCAGCTCATACAGCACCATGTTCCGCGCGGTCCATTTTGGATCGGCGAGTAATGCCAGCAGCGCAGGGACTGGGTCTTTTTCGGAGAACAGGAGCAGCAGCCTCGCATGGTTTTGCGCTTCGCCTCGTAATTTCGCCACCGCGGGCCGAACCGAGCAGATTACTTCCGGTGACGAGCGATCACGAATATCCATATAGACAAACCCGTCCTTGAGATCGCCAAAAAAACGATCGACGCCGCGCGGATGCTCCGCCATGAGGATCTTGGATAGAATCGTCCGGCGCGTCCCGCTGTCCTTCGCGATCGATTCCAGCGACAGCAGCGCGTCCACCGATAGAGGCGAATCGGAATTGCAAAGCACATATGTAACGGCATCGCGTTCGCGCCCTCCGGCCATGACATAGTCAAATAGCGCTTTGTGGCCCGCTTCCGCAACGGCAGACACGGTCGCGATATCCGAATACTGGAGCGCCGCGTCGGCGACTGAAATCGGCTGTGGATCGGGAAAATCAAATTGCGACACAAGGGGCTTGCCATCGACGACCGCTTGCTTGCGATTGCCGATCAAGGCAAGCATCTGCGGCTCTGCCCAAGCGGTTTCTGTCTTTGCGCCGTCCATTGGAGACGCCAAGGTGGCAAACAGGCCAAGACAGTAAATGGCCTCGAGATCGATATTCTGCTCCTTGGGTTGGGCAGCGCGTAAGAGGAAATCGCGTCCTCGTTGATCGTTCTTTGCGGCCAAAATGGATGCGTAAAGCAAACGCACAGATGGATGCAGTGTTGAGTCGTGCATTCGCGTCGCCACCACGTCGAGACTCTTTGGCGTCGCGTCTTGCACAATCCCGCGGATGATCTCGCTGTTTCGTTCCCAGAACAACATCGCCGAGGTCTCGTTGCCGAGCAAATTACGCCGGAAGCCTTCTTCCGCCAACAGTTCTGGGACGCCATCTCGCACGGCGTGAAACGTTCGATGTATCGTGGCAAAGCGTTGTTGCCAAGTTTGGCCGTTGTCGAGGTATTCGATCTTGGCGTCCCGCACGACAAACGCAGGCACAAAACCGCGATCTTTCGTTTGAAACATCTGATCCGGCGATGGCCGATCCTGACGCACGAGCCTGCCGCTTGCCCGCACCGGCCGCCAATGATCCGCGGACGGGAAGACCTGAGTCGGCCCCGCTTCCGACGTTAGATAAATGTCGGCGCCTCGGTAGTTGAACCACCAATCGCCATTCATGCTTCGCAATGCGCCTTCCAAGGCAACGTCCTGGCCAACCTGATCAGCCAGTTCGACTAGACGCCATGTCGCGCCGGAAACGCGCAAGCCGTCCGCTCCTCGCCGCACGATTCCGCGCACGGAAATCTTCTTCCCCTCTGTTGCCGCAGGCCAGGCGGCAATTCCTTCAAGAACTGCTGTTTCCTCGTGCAAGCGGAACTTGCCCTCGGAAATTGCGATCCCTTCCAGTCGCGTCTTGCGATCGATGAATTCGCTCAACTTCAGCGGCGCATTCTCGATAGGTTCGAAACGCTCAACGCTCAGAGCGCATTCGCTCTCCAGGGCACCGCACCGTGCGTCCACCAATCGCCCGGTTACTTTGTAGTACGCCTGCTCGTTCATCGCATGGAGTCGATCGCGCAACGCATCTGGCTCCTTGCCGCCGGCAAACAGGTGGACCTCGATGTTTTCCAGGGTGGGCTTGCCGTTGATGCGCAATACGCGAAGTGATGCGGCGCTAAACCCGATTTCGAACGAATCTTTTTCCACGCAAGGTCCAGCAATTTCGATCGTCGTTCCGAACGGAATCTTCACACCGTCGATTTCAACGTGTTCAATCGTCCGATTGGGTTCGGACTGCGCGGCGCCCGCCAGTGCGATTTGAAGAATTGCAAGCGCGCAAGTCACTCGGTTGAACATGGCCCCTCCTGTGCAAATGATCGAAGCAAACGGCCAACCGTGGCGTCGCTGCTCACGAGTCTAGCAACCGCCGAAACATCTCGCGAATGCTAGCGAGCGATCCGCACTACCGCAGCTCCGCCCGTTGGCTGTTCAAAAAGCCAATCGGCAGCGTGCTTTGGCCAGTTAGTGCCAGATCTGCCAGGGCTTCGCCCAGGACGGACGCGAATTTGAAGCCGTGGCCGGAGAGGCCGGCGACGAATGAGACTCGCTGGTCCGTCGCGTGGCGGTCGACGACAAAGTGCTCGTCCGCGCTCATCGTGTACATACAGACGGCGTGATGCGTCATCCGCTGCGAAACGCCGGGGAGAGACTCGGCGATAAACGCTTGCACGCGCTGTTGATCGGCCAGGAGTAAATCTCGATCGACGGCCAGCGGATCGGCGACCACTTGTCCGCCGGAATGTTCTGAAACTTTGACCTCTCCGGAGTCGATCTCCGGAAAGCCGTAGAAGACGCCGGCGGGCGATTCGAACAAAAACGCCGGCGATTGTTTTGCTAACGAGTATGCGTCGGAATTCGTAGCAAACCAGAATTGCGGTTTGCGGCGCACCTGGAACGCGATTCCAAGATCTTTCAGCCACTCGCCGGCCCAGGCGCCGGCGGTGAGGATCAGCCGAGCCGTGGTGTAGCGCGCGCGATCCGTAATGACCGTGATCTCCGCGTCGTTTGCCTGGCAATCGATTACGGTCTCGCCTGTTTTCAATTCGGCGCCGGCCGCCACGGCGTCTGCCAGGTGCGCGCGGACGCAGGCTTCGACCAGCAAATAACCTGCGCGGGCTTCAAACACGCCCGTCATACTGGCGGGAACGCGAAAGCCGGGCCAGCGGCGCGTTATTTCGGCGGCGTCCATCGGCGTTACGTCCAGGCCGTGCTGCTCCGCCGCGCGGATCACGCCGGGGACTACCGCTCCGGTGGGCGGGCCAACTTCTAACAAGCCCGTCTCAAAGAAGAGCCGCTCGCCGCGCCGCGATTCCAGCTGCCGCCACAACTCGTACGCGCGCAGAACCAGCGGCACGTAGTCCGGATGTTCGAAGTAGGCCTGGCGGATCATCCGCGTCCGGCCGTGCGAGCTTCCTTGATCGTGGGCGGGCGCAAAGCGCTCGATCGCCAGGACCTTCGCACCGCGTTGCGCAACAGCCGATAGCGCGGCGCTACCGATGCCGCCAGCCCCGAGCACGATTGCGTCATATGCAGGCATGTCGCTCGACAACCAGGCAAAGGAGCAAGAAGAAGGGCTACGGCGCCCTGACGGTGAACTCGATGTTTGACAGGCCGGACTTTTCGCCCAGTGTGTCTTCGACCGTCAATTGTAGCCGATAGCGTCCGCTGGCGATGGCCTTGGGGAGATGGAGCCGGTAGCGGACAAAATAGTCGCGGCGTGAGTTCTGGCAATACTCTTCCATCACCTGCGGGTCTTCTTTGAAGACCACGGCGCCTGTCATGTCGACAATCTGATAGCCGCTCTTGAGCACGGTGTGGAAACCGCGATGCGTCTCCACGCTCTTGAAATTCTCAACCTCGGAGTAGAGCAAAACCTGCTGACCCGGTGCGAAGCTGTTGTCTTTGAAACGCGTGTAGACGCCGTAACTACTGATCTCGGTGCAGAAAGCCATGTTGCGCAGGCCCAGCGAGCCGAGTTGCGCCAAGCGGGCCGTGGCTTCGTTCAAGCGCTGCGTCGCCTCGGCGGCGCGGCGCGGGGCGTCCGGAATCCGCTCGACGTCCAGCCAGGTGGCCATCGCGCGGAGTTGCTTGTCCCAGTATTCCTGCTCCGTGGGGCTTAACCCGGCGATCGGGCGGAGCGCGTCCTCGCGACGGCCGGCCGCCAGGTAGAGCAAACGCAGATAGGCGTGGCGCGGTGCGTCGCTTGGGTTCTTGATCGGTTCTTGCAGTGTCGATTCGAGCGAAGTGATTGCCGCCGCTAGGGACGCCTCTTGATTCAGAGGCGCTGGAGCAAACGACGCGGGCGTGACCGAACCAGCCGCCGGGGCGAGCGAGACTGCCGGGACGATCGTCGCCGGCGCCATGTTGGCCGGAGGGACATTGGCGAGCGCGATACTCGTCGGCGCAGTAGATGTAGGGTAATGCGGCTGGGCAGGCGTTGAGATCAGCGGAATCGGCGGCGTAAACGCGGCCGGTTGAACGGCTGCAGGAACGGCCGCGTTGGGTTGCACGGCGGTCAACAGTTGTGGCTCGCCAGGTTGACCGGGTTGAAACGGGGGAGCGTCGCCGCCGGAGGCCGCAGTCGCTGGCGCGGATGTTGCCGCTACGAGCGGCGCGCTCGCCGCGGTCAGTGTCGCGAGCATCGCCGCTTCGCTGGGCGAATCGGGCGGTGGCTGAGGCCAATCCTTCAGCACTACCTGATCGTTCTTGGTGATCGGCGGAACCGCGAGCGCGGACCACGGTTCGGTCGGCGGCGTGGCGTTATTTAGCCGCGCGGTCAGTGGCATCGCGCCGGCGGCGTCGAGCGGCGAGGAAGGCGCTGGTCCTGCAATTGCATAATTGTTCGTCGCGGCGACTCCTGTCACAAGTCGGCCGTTTTGCATCCCTTCGGGAGCGACCTTCACATCAACCGGGATCCCAAGGGGTGATTGATGGAACGCTTGGCCGGCGATGGATCCGGCGCGATCGGGCGATTGCCCAGCGATGCTGATCGGAGCTGTGCGCTGAGCGCGGAAGTTGTTCATGACTTCAGGCCAGAGCGAAGGGTTGGTCCGCTCCAAGGATTGCACCAGGCGATCTTGCGCGGCCGGATCGACGGCGCCGATGGCGTGGAGCTCGCCCATCACCGCGCTGAGGGCTTGTGGATCGGGCGTTGGTTTTGCCGCGGCCAGTCGGCCGGCCAGCACGCTGCCAGCCCGGGCGCTATCGGGGCCGCTGAGCGCTGGATCGCTACTAGGAAGTGGGCCGGGCTGATGGAGCACGGCGGGCTCGTTCGGCCCGAGCCAAGGGCGACCTTGCCGGCCTGCGCAGCCACCTGCGGCAAGCGCAGCCGCGCACACAATCACGCGCAAGGCGAGCGACCAGGCGCGACGCGGAGTCAGGCGATCATCGACACAGGCCATACGATCATTCAACAAGCGTGCAGCAGAACGACAGACAGGCAAGTCCGGTCCCGCATTGGATAGGGCGCTACAGAGTGGCCAAGGCGGCGGGAACAATACGCCAAAGCGAAATACGCCGCAAGCCATGCGCGACGGCTCGGAAGCCACGGATGCCGATTGCAGGTAAACGAGGAAAGCGACACGAGCTAGGTGGCCTGCTTTAAAAAGCGACGAAAAGTTGCGCCGCATGCAATGCTAGCAATAGATTGTGCAAGCCAGCGGGCGAGTCCTGTCGCGCAGAACGATCAACTCGCCACAAACGCCAGGCAGTAGAAAATCCAACCGGTCAGCGCAGTGAAACCCATGTCGATCGCCGCGATCCACGCCCAACGCTTGTGCGGCACGCTGTAGGCGCTTGGGCCGGGCGGATCGGGAATTTTGCGCAGTGCCTGCACGATGACAAACACCCACAGAAATGCCGTGGTGACCGCAAAGAAGAGATGGACGTAGAGCGCCGTGAAGACCCAGCCGGGGACGGCGGCGCGACCGAGCATGCCCTGGTAGAAGTTGACCAGTAGCGTGGGAGGATTTTCCATCGCCGCGAAGTAAGGCGAATCGGCAGCGCGGGCTTGCCAGCCATTGACCCGCATGTCGATCTCAAACAGCGTCACCGTCGCCAGCAACACCAGGCCCAGAACGACCTGAATTCGTTTGTGCAAACCGTAGCGCTGGCGATTGCGGACCAGCCAGATGCTGAAGGCCAGCACGACGAGCACGAAGAACATCGCCAGAAAGACCACGTCCAACATCAGCGACGCGCGCGTGCGTAGAAATCCATCCAAGCCTGGCATGTTCGGGTTCCGGTCTTTCAAAAGGCGCCGCGAGCGTTGTGGTTGCCACGCAGGAACGTCATCTTCCTGAAGTGAGGCGAGTGGCACAAGGGCGCGCAGGCGGTCCGTGGCGCGCGAATACGCTCACTCTGCTGGCGCAAGCTCCACGCAGACCAGTTCCTGGTCGTCGCGGGCGTAGGCGTGGCGGCCGGCGTACGCGGGGTGGGCCCAGGTGGGGCCGATGATTTTGGTGCGAGACTCCTCGTGGTAGCCCTGCGAGTCGAGCCGCGCCAGCACCAATTCTCCTTCGGCGTTGAGCGCGATGATTCGGTTGCTGTCGCCCAGCCACACCAGGCTGGCCTGCGGGTTGCGGCCGCGCGGCGTGAGGCGGTTGCCGTCGTCCCACAATTTTTTGCCGGTGGCGATCTCAAAGCAGGTAAGCCCAAATTGTTTTTCGAGCAAGTAGACAAAGCCCTCGCGCTCAATCGGCTGCGACATCAGCCCGCGCAGGCTTTTGGCGTCTTCCCACGCCAGGGTTGCCTCGGGCAGTTGCTTGCCGAGGCGAATCGCCTTCGACCCTTCCCAATAGCCGGCGACAAAGACGAGGTCTCCAGACACGATGGGCGTGGCGATCGAGACGCCGTACGTCACTTTGTACGGAACCTCCCAGGCGAGCTTGCCGCGCGCGAGGTCAATGCCCACGACATGCTCCGGCGTCCAACCCACCAGCAGCGGGCCGGCGGGGCGTTCGACGATGATCGGCGTGGCGTATCCGGCCGGATCATCGCAGGCGCGCCACCGTTCTTCGCCCGTCCGGCGATCGAAGGCAATGAACGAACCATGCGGCAGTCCGACGTGAATGATCACCTGGTCTCGCCAGATCACAGGCGACGCGGCAAAGCCCCACTCCGGCAGCTTGGCCTGCATGTCCGCCATGCAATCCTTGCTCCACAGCACCGCGCCGGTGGCGAAGTCCAGGCAACAAACGTGCCCCATGGCGCCCAGGGTGTAGACGCGACCATCAAAAATCGTCGGCGCGGCGCGAGGGCCGTTGCCGTAGCTGAGCATGTTGTAGCGCACGGAATAACTGTGCTGCCATAGCGGCTTGCCGGTGGCAGAGTCATAGGCCAGCACGCGCTCGACCTCGTCCGGCTCCGTCTGGCGATCCATCGTCAGCGCGCGACCCTCCGCCACGACGACTCCGGCATAACCACCGCCGATCTTCTGCTTCCACGCTACCGGCAACCCAGCGGCGGGCCACGCCTCCGGCAGCTTCGGCGCCTGCCACGTGCCATCCCCCCGCGGCCCACGCCAACGCGGCCAATCCTCAGCGCGCACGGTGGATGTGCAAAACGACGCGCAGGCAAACGCGGTTGCAAAGAGCATGCAGAGAGCCACCGTTCGCCGAGCGGGCATTGGTTGAGCCGTCGCCGGTTGAAAACGTGCAACCACTAGTTGAACTCCGGTGGATCTTGGAAGCGTCGACGTCCGACGGTCACGCACATGGAGAAGGGAATCGAACCCGTAACCCCCGCATTACGAATGCGGTGTTCTGCCAATGAAAGCAACGCTGGCTGAATGAGATCTTACTCAAAAAAAAGACCCTTAGGGAGCGAAGGCAAAGCAAACTGAAATTGGCACTTTTTTGAATCAACTTCCGCGTTCGAACAACGCCAGGCAGTGGCGTGAGCGTCCTACGACCGTGACTCAATGGCGCCCCGGTGGAGTCTTGAGTCCCGGCAGGGACGCCCCACGGTAGCCTGGCACGAAGTGAAACGCAGTGCCAGGAACGTGGGACTTTAAGTCTCGTCGTGAGTCCCGGTAGGGACGCTCTAAACGTGGCGCGAGATGATCGATGCAACGACGTCACAAGCTCGCTGACATTTGCGATGCGGCGTCGTGATCTTAGGTCGTCCATACAGGACTACGACAAAGAAGGACGCACTCGGACCCAGGGCTGCGCCGGCGTGGCCGGCTGACCCCGGGCTAAAGCTTGACCGCCCCCGCTGGGGGCTCAGGACTTGCGGCGTCAGATTGCACTTAGAACGCGCGCTGCACGCCGCCCTAAATCAATTCCGGAATCGGTCGCGCCGTTTCTGGCAGGATGGTCGCGGGACGTTCGGACATGTCTTTGACGATCGTGTGCGGATCGATGCCCAGGTTGTGGTAGATCGTGGCCAGCACGTCCAGGTAGTGAACGCGGCGGGCCGTGGCGTAGGCGCCTAGCTTGTCCGTGGCGCCTACGACTTGCCCTGTTCGCATGCCGCCGCCGAAGAGCAGGGCGCTGTTGACCGGGGCCCAATGGTCGCGGCCGGCGTCCTTGTTGATCTTGGGGGTGCGGCCGAATTCGCCCCACACCACTACCGTGCAATCGCGGTCCAGGCCGCGCTGATAAAGATCCTCGACCAGCGCAGAGATCCCGGTGTCAAAGGCCGGCAGCCGTTCCTTGAGAGCGCCAAAGTTATTGCCGTGCGTGTCCCAGAAGCCAAACGCCACGGTCACGCAGCGGGCGCCAGCCTCGACCAGACGGCGGGCCATCAGCAGTTGATCGTTCCACTGCGGCGCGCCGTCACCTTGATGTTTGGGCGAGCCGCGGCCGTAACGCTCGCGGACCGCTGGGTCTTCTTTCTCCAGGTCCATGGCGTCGACCAGTTTGCTGCTGGTCAACACATCGAACGCGCGGCGGTACGTGGCGTCTAACCGCTCCACGCCGGCGCTATCGACCGTGCGGCGGAAGTCGTCAAAGTTATCCAGCAGTCGACGACGCGACGCGAATTGTTCGTCCGACACATAACGCAGCTTCATGCTGGCCAGGTCTTCGCCATCGGCCTTGACCGGCGCGGAACTGTGTCCCAGCATGCCGGGGCCAGGGCTGTTGTACGGGCGATGCTGCATCGTCGGAAAGAGATCCACAAACGCCGGGATCACCGGATCCACCGGGCCGGCCAGGCGCGAGATCACGCTGCCGACACTCGGCCGGCCTTCTTGCTGCGCCACGCCCATCGGGTAGCCGGTCAGATTCTGAAAGCTGGAATGCTCGTCGCGCAGGCCGACGATCGAACGCAGCAGCGCCACCCGATCCATCACGCGGGCCATCTTCGGCAACAGTTCGCAAACCTGCAAACCGGGGACGACCGAATCAATCGGGTTGAACTCGCCACGAACTTCGCTGGGCGCCGACGGCTTGAGATCGAACGTGTCCTGATGCGCAAGTCCGCCCGACAGATAGACCATGATCACGGACTTGTGGCCGCGCCCGGCCTTGGCCGGCTGGTTGGTCTCTGCCTGCAATAGCTGCGGCAGCGCGATTCCGCCCATCGCAAGTGAGCCAATCCGCAAGAAGCTGCGTCGGCTGACCCCGTCGCAATATCGGTTCTTTGGTCCCAGGACCGTAAACATGGGAAAGACTCCGGGCAGGTCGAAATTCAGGCGAGGCAATCGGGGCAGGCGAGGGCGTAGGGCGGGCAGGTCGAAAGCGGGGCTGATACCCGCGGTTCAGTCTACCCGGGCGGCAAGTGCGGATAAAGACCGGACCGCCGGATGAATGTCCAAATTGGCCGCGAGAAAGGCTTGCTTTTTCGCTTTGCCTGGCCGTTGATAGTAGATTGAAGCGGGTCCAACACCCGGCAGATTCTTCGCCATCCCTTCAGGCGCACTTTTCTATGTCTTCGTCTCCTACTCGGTCTTCGCCCGTCCCGGCCACGGCGAAAAAAATCATCGCCAATGTCGAGCGCGTCATCATTGGCAAACGGCAAGAAGTGGTGCTGGCCCTGGTCGCGTATCTGTGCGAAGGACACATCCTGCTGGAAGACGTGCCGGGGGTCGCCAAGACGATGCTCGCCCGCGCGCTGGCCAAGAGCGTTGGCTGCACGTTCAAGCGCGTGCAATGCACGCCCGACCTGTTGCCGACCGACATCAGCGGCGCGTCAATCTTCAACCAGAAATTAAGCGAGTTCGAATTCCGTCCCGGTCCGATCTTTGCGCAGATTGTATTGGCGGACGAAATCAATCGCGCCACGCCCCGCACGCAAGCGGCGCTGCTCGAAGCGATGGCCGAGCGGCAGGTGACCGTCGACGGCGTCACGCACTTGCTGGCCGCGCCGTTTCTGGTGGTCGCCACGCAAAACCCAATCGATCATGAAGGGACGTTCCCGCTTCCCGAGGCGCAGTTGGATCGCTTTCTGATCCGGCTCAGCCTGGGCTATCCCAGCCAGGAAGAAGAGAACAAGATGCTCGAGCGGTTGCAGCGCGGGCATCCGATCGACGATCTGCAAGCGGCGGTCAGCGTCGAAGAAGTGTTGGCCTGTCAGCAAGCGATTCGCGAAGTCTATATCGACGAGCGCGTGCGCAACTACGTGGTGGAGATTGTCCGCGCCAGTCGCGAGCATGACGACGTGCTGCTCGGCGGCAGCCCTCGCGCCTCGATGGCGCTATTGCGCACGGCGCAGGCCCTCTCGGCCGTCCGAGGGCATAGTTTTGTCCTCCCGGACGACATCAAGCGGATGGCCGCGCCGGTGCTGATGCACCGTTTGATCCTGCGTCCTGAAAGTCGGCTGCGCAAAGTCACGCCGGCCGCGGTGGTGGAAGAACTGCTCGAAAATGTTCCGGCGCCCATGATTCAGACCGAGGCAAACCGGCAATGAAGTGGCGCCTGGCCGCAGTCGTGCTGTTGCTGCTGGCCTTGATCTTTCGGCTGGGTCTGCTGGCCTACGCGGTCTACGCGCTGCTGCTGTTATTGATCAGCAGTCGGCTATTGGCGCGGCGCTGGATCGAAGGGCTGACCGCCACGCGCGAGTGCAACCGGCTGTCGGCCGAGATCGGCCAGCAAGTGGCCGTGGTGGTGACGCTGAAAAACAATGGGGGCCTGCCGGTCCCCTGGGTGTTGATGGAAGACATCCTGCCGCGCGCCGCCATGCGGCAACGTCCGCCGCGACTGCGCGTCAGCGGTAGCCGGCTGAAAGTGGTAATGCTCAAAGGGAATGGGCAGGCCACGCTGCTCTATCAATTGCACTTTGAGATGCGCGGGTACTTTCAATTGGGACCGCTGGTGCTGGAGAGTGGCGACTTGTTTGGTCTCCACCGGCGGTACCGGATTGCGACCGAGCCCCATTTTGTGATCGTCTATCCGAAGGTCGTGCCGCTGGTCGGCTTTGACATGGCGTCGCGCCGGCCGATTGGCGAAGTGCGGATGAGCCACCGCTTGTACGAAGATCCAACGCGGATCGCCGGCGTGCGTCTCTATCAGGCAGGCGACCCGCTGAATCGCGTGAACTGGCGCGCCACGGCCCGCACGACGGTGCTGCACAGCAAAGTCTACGAGCCTTCGTGCATTGCCGGGGCGACCGTGGTGTTGGATTTTCATACGGCGTCTTATCCGTCGAAGCATGAGCCGGCCCGCTCTGAATTGGCCGTGACCACGGCGGCGTCTTTGGCCAACGCCGTTTACCAGTTGGGTCAGCAGATTGGCCTGGTGACCAACGGGCGGGACGCGGCCGATCGGATTCGGCAGGAAGGCTGGGACAAAGATTATCGCAATCGCCGCAGCGCTCAGCAGCACGCCGGCATGGTCGAAGCCAGCGCGCGGTTGGAGCCGCTGGTTGTCCCCACGCGCCGCGGACCTGATCAGTTTCACCAGATTCTGGAATCGCTCGCTCGCGTGGAATTGACGGATGGATTGACGCTGACGCAGTTGGTGGGCGAAGCCCGCGCGCGACTGCCGGTGGACGCGACGGTGGTCGCGGTACTGGGAGACGTGACGTTGGAAACTGCCTGGGCACTGCAAACGCTCAAGCGGCGCGGCTTTGCCGTGACGGCGGTGCTGGTGATGTTCGACGAATGGGAATCGACCGAGTGCATGGGCCGACTGATCGCCGCCGGCTTGGATGCGCGACTGGTCAACAGTGAAGAGTCGCTCTCCGCTCTCTGTCAGCAACAACTCACCCGCTAACCACATTACAGAACAAAGACAAAACGTCCGAGCATGAGACGCAATCGTATAGAACCGACGCTGGTGGATTACATGGGGATCGCGATCGGTCCTGCGCTGATCATGGTCTTGGTCAGCAGCGTTGCGTTCTTTCTGCTCACGGTGTTTTACGCGGGCGCGTTCGAGGGGGTGCTCAAGTGGACGATGACCTGCTTTGTGGTCGCCGCGGTGTTGATCAGCCGCGTCTCGATCAACGAGGGGGCGGAACGCGCCACGATCTTTGGCGCGGTGCTGATGATCGTGGTGGGGCTGGCGATGATCAAGTACACCGCGCAACCGTGGATCGCCTGGATTGTGCTCGGCGTGATCTGGGCCTTTGCCAGTCACCTGGTTTGGAACTGCACGTTGATTGACGACGCCGAAGACGCATCGGGCGAAGGACTGTTGGAAGCAGCTGGACTGGAAGGGAACGATTCTGCAGCCGGCTCCGCGGAAGAATCCGCCGCTGCGCAATCGAAGTCGCCAGCGGCGCGACCGAAACAATTTCCGAGCAAGCAAGAGAAGATCGCGCAAGCGGCCCCGGCGCCGGTTCCTCCGCCGCCGCTGCCGGCGTGGCGGCGAATGATCGCCTGGTGGCAACGGGGGAGCAGCCGCGCGGCGCCTCCTGGGATCTGGGTGATTTACTGCTCGCTGGTGGCGCTGCCGATCTTTGGCGTTGGGCAGATCTTTCTGGAACGAAACGACCGCGCGTACGGATTTCAGTTGATGTTCCGCTACGTCGCGGCCGCGCTGATGTTGCTGCTGACGACTAGCTTTCTCGGCCTGCGCCGCTACTTGCGACAGCGCAGATTGGAGATGCCTGCGAAAATGGCCGGCGCGTGGCTGGGCGTCGGCGGCGTGATGGTCGCGGCGATTCTACTGTTGGCGCTGTTGATCCCACGGCCGAATCCGGATTACTCGGTTACAGCATTGGCGGGTTGGCTGACGTCGCCGGCGCGCGAGGCCTCGCGCCGCGCGTTTCAGAAAAAGAGCACTGGCGAGGGAGAGTCCAAATCCACGGCGTCGGCCGACGAAAAAGCCAAGGACGAAAAATCCGATCAACAGCAGGGCGGCGAGTCAGATAAGACTTCGCCGGACGCCCAGGGAGGACCATCCGGCAAGTCGGGTGAGAAGGGAGATCCGCAGCAGGGAGAAGGCAAACAACAAAACGGCGGCGAATCGAAATCCGAGCAGGGCAAAGCGGAACAGGGCCAATCCGAACAGGAAAAGTCCGAACGGGGTAAGCAATCCCCTTCGGATTCCACGCAGAAGCAATCCGCCGAGTCTCCATCGGGTGAACAGCCCCAAGAGCAACAGCGATCGAAGCAGAACGGAGATCAACAGTCCGAGGAACAGCGCAAGGAAGAAAAGGAACAAGAAGCGCAGGAACAAAAAGCCAAGGAAGAGAAGCAGGAGGCGACACGCCAGGGAAAGAATCCGCCGCCGGCCACGCCGTCGAGCTCTTCGATGCCTTCATTCCAGTGGCTTGGCACGGCGCTCAAGGCACTGCTCTATCTGGCCGTGGCGATTGTGCTGATTTACTTGCTGATCCGCTATTGGGCTGAAGTTCGCGCGTGGCTCGGCCGGCTCTGGCAGGAGGTGTTGGATATCTGGAACAGCCTGTTCGGCGGAAAACGCCAACAGCAGGAGACTGCCGAGATTGCCGCCGCCGAAGAGGCCGCGGCGCAAGCCCGCCCGTTCGCGTCGTTCCGAGATCCCTTCGCCAGCGGCGAGGCGGCGCGAAGTAAGCCGAGCGCCGTGGTGCAGTACAGTTTCGAAGCGCTCGAAGCCTGGGCGAGCGAGCGAGGATTGGCGCGGCAACCGGAAGAAACGCCTTTGGAGTTCGCCGGGCGATTGGCGAGCGGCGGAGGCTTGGGCGCCGAGGCAAGCGAATTGGGGAGCCTGTACGCCCGCGTGGCCTACGCGCGCGATCCACTCTCCAAGAACAGCCTGGCCAGCGTGGAGCGACTATGGAAAACGCTCCGCCGTGCTGGCGCTGCGCCTACAACTCAATCGGCGGCGAGCAAGCGTGGATAACGCATCGCAAAGGCGATTCAGGACGCCGCCGCGTAGCGTTCCGCGTATTCCAGGATCCAGACGTCGACCATCTGGCGGAACGCGTCCAGGTCTACGTCCGGGATGCGGGCGTAGTGCGTGCGATTGAAGATTTCTTTGTTGGCGATCGTTCCCTTGGCGGTCATCTCCAGCACGTGCGCGGTCG